>OLRF01000476.1_pt1 | contig 52003 bp, 43 predicted proteins | sample 1672061 | NCBI WGS metagenome assembly OLRF01 (sample SAMEA3136641, study PRJEB25190) | human gut metagenome | reverse complement strand
TCATCGCCTCGTCCACGGCCAGACGGCCCGCCGTATCGACGATTACGACGTTGAAGGCCTTCTGCCGGGCGTAACGGATCGCATTCTCGGCGATCTCCACCGGATTGCGGTTGCCCTCCTCGGTATAGACCTCCACGCCGATCTGGCTGCCGAGCACCTTGAGCTGGTCGATGGCCGCCGGGCGGTAGATGTCGCCGGCCACCAGCAGCACCTGCCGGCCCTTCTTGCTTTTGATGAACGAAGCCAGTTTGCCCGAGAAGGTCGTCTTGCCGGAACCTTGCAGACCCGCGATGAGCACCACGGCCGGCGTGCCGTCGAGCCGGATGTCCGAGGCCGTGCCGCCCATGAGTTCGGCCAGCGAGTCGCGCACGATCTTGGTCATCATCTGGCCCGGCTTGACGGCCTTGAGCACGTCCTGGCCCAGCGCCTTCTGCTTCACCTCGTCGGTGAAGGTCTTGGCGACCTTGTAATTGACGTCGGCGTCGATGAGCGCGCGGCGGATCTCCTTGAGCGTCTCCGCGACGTTGATCTCCGTGATGCGGCCCTCGCCCTTGAGTATTTTGAACGACCGTTCGAGTTTGTCGGTTAAGTTTTCAAACATAGGGTGTCGATTGCTTGTTCCGGAGCGCAAAGATACGAAAAAAGGCGGAATTACCTTTTGTCCTGCTACTTTTTTGTGCCTTGCGGGCGAAAAGCCCGCTTCCGCAGCGTCCGCCCGCCGTTCGGGCGGTCCGATTCGTCGTCCCGCTCGTCTGCGACGGCCCGCGGTTTTCGGTTTTGCATGCCGTGGATTTATCGAGGTATTGATTTGCGGTAAAATATTTTCCGATTGAATGCGCTATATTGCTAATTTATTTATTAAATTTGGGCCCGAATAGAAAATCCGAACGACCTGTGAAGAACCTGTTTCTCTCCCTTTTCCTCGCATTTTCGCTGCCGCTCTGCCTCCCGGCGCAGGAGAGGCCGGAGTGGAAGATACTCTGTCCCCGGAATGCCGCGAAGGTCTATCGTCATGCGGCCGACGAGTTCCGGGATTTTTACCGCGCCGTCACGGGCCGTGAGCTGGAGATCGTGCAGGAGCCTGCGGAGGGCGTTCCGATGGTCGTCATCGGTTCCGACTGCGTCAATCGGTTCACCCGCGATGCCGTCGAGCGGCGGCTGATCGCACCGCTCGACCTCGGAGCCGAAAGCGACGCCTACCGCATCGTGTCGGCCCGCGACGGGGAGCGCGACCTGCTCTTTCTGGCCGGCGGCAACGGCCGGGCGACGCTCTATGCCGTTTACGACTTCTTCGAGCGGCAGGCCGGATGCCGCTATTTTTGGGACGGGGACGTGATTCCCGCGCGGGAGACGATTCCGATGACGGGGCTCGACGTGCGCGAAACGCCGCATTTCTACTACCGCGGACTCCGCTACTTCGCCCACCGCAGCCTCGGCCGCTTTCAGGCCGAGCACTGGGGGCCCCGGGAGTGGGAGCGCGAGATCGACTGGATGCTCAAGAAGCGGCTGAACCTCTTCATGCTCCGTATCGGCATGGACGACGTTTTCCAGAAGGCTTTCCCCGATGTCGTGCCCTATCCGCCCGCGGACGGGCCGCTTCCCGAGGCCAAGCCCCGGTCGTTCTACGACCGCACGACGGCCTGGCCGCTCGAATACCGCGGCGAGCTGCGCCGCCACATACTGCGCTATGCCGCCGAGCGCGAGCTGATCCATCCCGAGGACATGGGCACGATGACCCATTGGTACAGTTGCACGCCGAAGGCGTTCCTCGAGGCGGAGAACCCCTCGTTCTGCCCCCAGTCGGGCGGCGCCTACGTGGGCGATCCCTGCAATGCCGTGTGGGATATCCGCGACGACCGCAATCTGGACAACTACTGGAAACTCACGCAGACGCATATCGACGCATACGGCTCTCCGCAGATGTTCCATACGATCGGCATTGCCGAGCGCGAGGTGTTCGAGGACCGTTCGGACAATCTGGAGATGAAGCTCTACGCCTACCGCCGCATCCTTGCGAAACTCCGCGAACACTATCCCACGGCGCCCGTGCTGATCGCCTCGTGGGACTTCTACCTGCCCGGATGGAAGGGGGAGGAGATCGGCCGGCTCCTTTCGCAACTCGATCCCGCGCGGACGATCATCCTGGACTACACCTCCGACCTGCCGTCGAACCAGAGCAACACCGACTTCACGAACTGGGGCGTGGTGGGCCGCTTCCCCTATACGTTCGGCATTTTCCATGCCTACGAGTGGGAGAACGACATCCGCGGCTATTACGACCTGATCGCCGAACGGCTGCCCGTCGCGGCGTCCGACCCCATGTGCAAGGGCTTCGTCTTCTGGCCCGAGACCTCGCACAGCGATCCGCTCGTTATGGAGTTCTTCACCCGCAATGCCTGGTCGCCCGACGCGATGCGCCCCGAGGAGCTGCTTCCGGAGTTCTGCCGCGACCGTTACGGCCGGCATGCCGCCGTGATGGAGCGTGCGTGGCGCGCCGCGCTGCCGCTCGCGGAGTTGTGCGAGGAGCTGCCGCTCCGCTTCCGCGACATCCGCGAGATCGCGCAGGCCAAGCCCGATTCGGCCGCCGTCGGGACGTTCGCGCAAACGCTGGAGCGGATCGCTCCGCAGCTGGCCGGCGCTTCCGACGTGCTGGATGCGCTCGCCGCCATGCCTTACGGCCGGGGCGACGCCTTCGTCGATCGGGATGCCATCGACCTCGCGCGCACGGTCGTGAGCCGTCTCTTCACGGTGCGGTACTACCGCTACCTCATCGCCCAGCGGGCTTGGGAGCGGGGCGACGTGACGGCCGCCGAGGTGCGCCGTGCGGGTTCCGAAGCCCGGATGCTGCTCGCCGCCCTGCGCGACGTGCTCGCCCTGCACGACGACTACTCGATGCTCTCCTCCCTGCGGCGGATCGAGGAGGTCCGCGCTCCGATCAATCCCGCTTTCGAGCAGGCGCTCAAGGGCAACGCCGAGAACAGCTATTGCCGCACCTACATCAGCGAGTTGTTCGACTACTACTACCTGCCCGAGTTCGACCTCTATATGAAAGAGATCGACCGGGAGCTGAAGTCGCGGGAGCGCGTGCTGACCTACGACTCCGTCCGGATGGAGATGCAGCCGATCGTGGATGCGTTCTATGCCAGACCGCTCGGCGAAATGACGCCGCGCAATCCCCGTCCGCGCACCGAAGCGGAGTTCCGCCGCCAGATGGAGACGCTCGCCGCCCGGCTGCGCCGCATGTAGCCCCGTTCTCGAAGGAGCTGTCTTTGGCGTTTTGTGCCGTATCTTCGGCATCTTCGGCCGTCGGATTTGCAGATTGACCCGAAAAGGCTATATTTGCCGGAAGTACCGCATTTGCCCGAATGCCGAACGTGGAACGACTAACGACCGCCCTTGCCGGATGTCTCGCCTTTGTTGCGCTCCATGCGCAGTCCGTCTCCGAATCCGCTCCGGATCCCGCCTTCGTGAGAAAGCGGGTCCGTAACAAGGAGATCGGCCTGCGTACGGGGCTCAACCTCTTTACCTCGCCCCTGCACGACGGACAGTACGCCTCTGTTCCGTTGCAGTTCTCCTGGCGCTCGGGCGTGCGGCGCATGCCGACCTCATCGCCCGACGGCTGTTATTACAACGGGACCTGGTATCCGGACCGTGATATGGCGGCCCCCTCCGTCGGCCGGATCTTTTTCGAAACCTTCGTGCCGGAGGTTCCTTCGGTGTTCGAACTGCATGCGGGCCTGACGCCCGGCCTGCTCTTCGGCCCGATCCATTCGCAGGACGAGGACTTGTATGACATCCGGCAACGATTTGTCTGTACGGCGGATGCGGGAGGACGGTTGAATCTGCCGATCGGCCGTGTCCGTCTATTCATCGACTTCACCTACCATTACTACCTGACGCGCAGTTTCGATGAGGGGATACCGCGCCCAGACCGGGTGCTTGATCTGCCGCACCGCTCGTTTGTCGGCCTCAGCGGCGGCCTTGCCCTGACGTTCTGACTGTTTTACAGCAGTCCGGCTTCGTAATAGACGACGATCTGCTCGATGATCCGGTCCTCACCCTCCTTGTCGTACTCCGACTTGAGGTTCTGTCCGAAGATGCGCGACACGCCCTGCCAGAATCCGGCCACGAATCCGCCGCGGAATTCGCGCAGCACCTCGTAGGCCGTATAGTCCGTCTCGCGGTCGATGAGCTTGAGCAGCACGCGCCCTTCGGTGCGGGTCATGTGTTTGGCCACGGGGGTGTACTCCTCCTTGATCTGGCGATAGACCTCCCGGATATAGGCTTTCTGCGCCTTTCTGTCCGGCAGGCGGAGCAGTTCGCCCTCCATTTCGGCCATCTTGGCGCGGGCGGCCCTGGCCACGGGATAGACGCGTTTGACGGCCCGCACCAGTTTCTGATATCGGCGCAGGTCCGCCGGACGGTCGAAGACACAGACCGGAAGGATGTGCACGAGCGGGATCGAGTCGCCCCGTTCGACGATCCACTCCTGTCTGAGGAAGCCGCGGCCGCCCTGCGCCAGCGCTCCGGAGAGCGCGGCCGTGCATGCGACGAGGAGAAGGGCCAGCCGTTTCTTCATGATCGGAAAAATCGTTACCTTTGCGCATCCTGCGCATCCCGGTGCGCAGGATGCCGCCGGAGCGGATGCGGTTCGGAGGCAAAGGTAATTCAAAAATCGTTTGACGTAACACCGAAAAGAGAGATCGTATGTTGGAAAAGGGACTTTCCGCCCGGAGCACGACGACCGTAACGGCCGGCAATACGGCCGTTGCGATGGGTTCGGGCGACCTCGAAGTATTCGCCACCCCCGCGATGGTGGCCCTCATGGAGAACGCCGCGATGCGGGCCGTGGCCGCCGCGCTGCCCGAAGGGGCGACCACCGTGGGCGCCGAGATGAACGTGACCCATATCAAGCCCTCGGGGCTCGGGGCCGAGATCACGGCCACGGCCATCCTCGCTGAGGCGGAGGGGCGCAAGCTGACCTTCAACGTCGGGGCCCGCGATGCCGAAGGAATGATCGGCGAGGGGGTTCACGTGCGTTTTGTGGTGGACCGCGCGAAATTCATGTCCAAGGTGAAGTGACCCGGCCGGATCCTCGGGATCCGGAGCGGTTTCCCGCCGCCCTTTCCGCGGAGGCTTCCCCGTCCTCCGCGGAAAGGGCGGGGCGACCGCCGGTTACGTGCGGAAATTGCGAAAGGGAGAAGTCCTCGCGGACCTCTCCCTTTCGTGTTGAGCTGCCGGGATTCGAACCCAGAACGACAGAACCAAAATCTGCTGTGTTACCATTACACCACAGCTCAAACATTCGCTCGAAAGCGGCACAAAGATACGTAAAAAATCCCAATATCCAATTTTGTGCGGGCAGATTATCTTTTACGCTGGCTGATTGTCTGTCGTCCGCCGCATTTTCCGGATCGTCCGGCCGCGGGTCTCTCCGGAGAGGAAATTCCGCGACGGATCGCCGCAGGGCGCTCCGGACTGCGGCGTCCCCGCCTCCCGTCCGGATTCTTTTCCGGGTCCCGGCCGTCCGGCACGTGCTCCGGTGCGGCCGGTCCGCACGACGTCGCGTCGTCGATGCGTCCGGCGAGGAGCTCCGTCGTCTCCCGGCGCCTCCCGGTCGTCGCGCCGCGGTCTCATGCCTTGCGCGCTTTACGGTGCGAGACGAGCGCTGCGATCCAGAGCAGCACGATCGCCCCGATGACGGCCGTGACGAGACTGCCCAGCGTGCCCGCCGCCACGAGTCCGAAGAGCGAGAGCAGCCAGCCTCCCAGCACGCCGCCGATGAGTCCGACGATCAGATTGACGATAAGGCCCGAGCCGCTGCCCTTGACCAGCAGGTTGGCGATCCATCCGGCCGCCAGCCCGATAAGCAGATACCATAGGAAATACATAGTCTTTCGTTTTTTGATGACATGAAGACCGAGTGCAAAATCCGTACCCGCCTGCGGTTCCGGGCCGCGGTGCGCGTCCGCCGCGTCAGCGCGCCGTTTTCAGCGCGCAGGCCAACTGATCGGGGCACGAGGTTCCCTTGCCGCGGCAGTCGATGCCTTCGAGCCGTGCGATGGCCTCTTCGGCCCGCATGCCGCTGACGAGCGCCGCGATGCCCTGCGTGTTGCCGTGGCAGCCGCCCGTGAAGACGACGCTGCGGATCGTCTCTCCGTCGAGTTCGATGTCGATTTGCCGGGAGCAGGTTCCCCGGCAGGTGTAGGATATTTTCCGGATCATGATGTCGTATTGTCGTTTGCGGCGCAAAGATAGCGCAATGCGGGGGAAGACGGGCGGAATCTTTCACAAAATGTTGAAAACTTCTGTGCCGGGGGCTTTGAATTGCTCCGGATTCTGCGGACCTTTGTCCTTGCGGAGGTTTCCCTTCGTCCGCCGGACGGAGGGATAAGAGGGAACCGGGTGCGAATCCCGGACAGTTCCCGCTGCTGTAAGCGTCATAGGCCGCAGACACGTCTCGAGCCACTGTTCCCTGCGGGGAGCGGGAAGGCGTCTGCGGATCGGCGCGAGTCAGAAGACCTGCCTCCGCGCAGCAATGTCCGGTCCTGCGGGGAAACGGGGCCTATTGTGAAACACATATATTCGTTTACAATGGATTACGCACAGATTTCCATCATCAAACGTGATGGCAAGACGGAGCCTTTCTCGCTGGAGAAGATCGTCCGCGCCATCACGAAAGCCTACCGTGCGGGCGGCATCACGGACGAGGAGCAGACCATCGCCCGTGTGGCGGCGGAGGTCGCCGGAGCGATTTCGAAGAACGAGATTTCGGTCGAGGAGATTCAGGACATGGTCGAGGAGCGGCTGATGCGCCTCAATCCCTCGATCGCCAAACGCTATATCATCTACCGCGAGTGGCGCAACGTCGAGCGCGACCGCCGTTCGTCGATCAAGGGGGTCATGGACGGAATCGTAACGGTGGAGAAGAACGACATCAACCTCTCGAACGCCAACATGTCGTCGCACACGCCCGCCGGGCAGATGATGACCTTCGCTTCGGAGATCACGAAGGACTATGCGCTGAAGTACCTCGTGGGCGTGCGCCACGGCCGCGCGCACCGCGACGGCGACATACATATTCACGACCTGGACTACTATCCCACGAAGACCACGACCTGCATCCAGTACGATCTGGAGGACATCTACCGGCGCGGCTTCTCCACCAAGAACGGTTCGGTGCGCACGCCGCAGTCGATCCAGAGCTACGCCACACTGGCCACGATCGTCTTCCAGACCAACCAGAACGAACAGCACGGCGGGCAGTCGATTCCGGCCTTCGACCGTTTCATGGCTCCGGGCGTGCTGAAGACCTTCCGCAAGCACGTCGTCGATACGGTGTCGTTCCTTTGCGTGCTCAGAGGGGCCGGGGAGCCGGATCGCGGACGGCTCAAAACACTCTGCGCCGAACATCTCCCGACGATCGAGCTCTCCGACGAGCGGATCGCCGCGCTGGGCGGGGCCCTCGCCGATGCGGGGATCGGCCTTTCGGACAAGGAGCTGCGCGGTATCTGGGAACAGTCCTACAAGGCCACGCGCAAGGAGACGCATCAGGCGATGGAGGGATTCATCCACAACCTCAATACGATGCACTCTCGCGGCGGCAATCAGGTGGTTTTCAGTTCGGTGAACTACGGCACGGACTTTTCGCCCGAGGGGCGCATGGTGATCCGCGAACTGCTCTCCGCCACGGTCGAGGGGCTGGGGCACGGCGAAGTGCCCGTCTTCCCGATTCAGATTTTCAAGGTCAAGGAGGGCGTTTCGTGGTGCGAGGAGGACTATCGGGCGGCCGTCCGGGATTTCGACAAGGCGCTGGCGGGCGAAATCCGGTTCCGGACGCCGAATTTCGACCTGCTTGTCGAGGCGTGCCGCACGACCTCGGTGGCGCTGTTCCCCAACTTCATGTTCCTCGACGCGCCGTTCAACCGCCATGAGAAGTGGCGCATCGACGACCCGGACCGCTTCCGCTACGAGGTGGCCACGATGGGCTGCCGCACGCGCGTCTTCGAGGACCTGCACGGCGAGAAGACCTCGTGGGGCCGCGGCAACCTCTCGTTCACCTCGATGAACCTGCCGCGGCTGGCCATCGAGGCGGTGCGCGAGGCTTCGGACCTGATTCCCGACGGCAACAAGCACGCCATCCGCAAGGAGGCGCGCGAGATCTTCCTCGAATCGGTTCGCAAGACGGCCTCGATGATCGCCGAGCAGCTCTACGAGCGCTACCAGTTTCAGCGCACGGCCCTCGCGCGGCAGTTCCCGTTCATGATGTCGAACGATGTCTGGAAGGGCGGCGGCGCGCTGCAACCCAACGACGAGGTGGGCGACGTGCTGAAGCACGGCACGCTGGGCATCGGCTTCATCGGCGGCCACAACGCGATGGTGGCCATCTACGGCGAAGGGCACGCCACCTCGAAGGAGGCGTGGCAGACGCTTTACGATGCCGTTCTGACGATGAACCGCGTGGTCGAGGAGTACAAGGCCCGCTACGGACTCAACTACTCCGTGCTGGCGACCCCGGCCGAGGGGCTGAGCGGCCGCTTCACGCGCATGGACCGCAAGCGTTACGGCGAGATTCCGGGCGTCACCGACCGCGACTACTACGTCAATTCGTTCCATGTGGACGTCCGCGAACCGGTGTCGATTGTCGAGAAGATCCGCCTCGAGGCGCCGTTCCACGCCATCACGCGCGGCGGCCATATCACCTATGTCGAGCTGGACGGCGAAGCGAAGAAGAATCCCGTGGCGATTCTCAAGATCGTCAAGGTGATGCAGGATTCGGGCATCGGCTACGGGTCGATCAACCATCCGATCGACACCTGCCGCAAGTGCGGTTACCGCGGGGTGATCTACTCGAAATGTCCCGTCTGCGGTTCGGACAACATCTCGCGCATGCGCCGCATCACGGGCTACCTGACGGGCAGTCTCGAATCGTGGAACTCCGCGAAGCAGGCCGAGGAGCGCGACCGGGTAAAACACAGATAATCCGCTTTTGGCGATTATGTCTGTCGTTTCACTTTCCGCCCTCGCTTCTTCACGGCCTTCGGCTGTGTTTGCAAGTGCGACCCACCACCAAACCCCCGTTTTGGCGGGGGCTCTTTGGTTCAGGACGCTCCGGCAGGGGCGGACATGTTTGGCGCATGTGCAACCCGCGCCGGGGACGGCGCGTGCCGCAGACGGATCCGTCCGAATTCCTAAATCGTCTCCGCAGGAAATGTATATCTGACCCTGTTTTGCCGATGGAACCACTCCGCATCCTGGCCATTTATCCCGAAACCATTTCTGATGGCTACGGCCTGCGCTACGCGATCTATTTCGCGGGGTGTGCGCACCGTTGTCCCGGGTGCCACAATCCGCAGAGCCACGATCCGCTGGGCGGCGAACCGCTGACCGCGGAGTGGACGGAGCGGATCTGCGATGCGATCGCGGCGAACCCGATTCTGGACGGTGTGACCGTCAGCGGCGGCGATCCGCTGCTGCATCCCGCGGCGATGGCGGCCTTTCTGCGCCGGGTGCGGGAGCGCACGGGGCAGAACGTCTGGTGCTATACGGGCTATACGCTTGAGGAGTGCCTCGCGGACCCGGCGCGCCGGGAGTGCCTGCGCTGGATTGACACGCTGGTGGACGGCCGCTACGTCGAGGCGCTGCGCGACTTGTCGCTCGATTTCCGGGGCAGCCGCAACCAGCGGCTCATCGACGTCGCGGCGCTGCATCTGTTCGGCTGACTTCCGTTTCCGGTGACGGATATGAAAAAAAGAGCTGCAAATCCTTGCAGCTCTTTTTCGTATGATGCGCGGCCTCTACTGGCGCTGGAGGTCCGAATTGTCGGCCACGACCATGTTCTTGTCGATGCGCAGCGTCACGTTGCCGTCCACCTCGATCAGCAGGGTGGTCTCCTTGACCTCCTTCACCGTGCCGTAGATGCCTCCGGCCGTGATGATCTTGTCGCCCTTTTTCAGCCCGTCGCGGAACGCCTGCATCTGCTTGCGGCGCTTGGCTTCGGGCCGCCACATGAAGAGCCAGAGGACCAGCACCATGAGGCCGATCATAATGATGAAGCTGTACTGTTGCATGAAGCCCGGCTGAGGTTGTGCGGGCGCCGCTGCCTGAAGAAAATCGATCATAATCTTATTCGCTTTTTAAGTGTTTGTTCGGTTCAGCACGGCAAATATACGAAATATCGGCGAATCTGCAAGCCCTCACTCCACCTCCGCTTCGGCGTAAAGCCGCAGCGGGCGCTGCGCTCCGGCCAGCGTCACGTCGAGCGTTTTGAGCTGCCAGCCCCGCGTGCCCCGCGAATCGAAGCTCATTTCGACTCGCTGCGCATCCCCCGGTGCGATCGGTTCGGAGTTGAATTTCAGCGTCGTGCAGCCGCAGTTGCGGTCGTAGGAGAGGATGGCCGTCGTCTGCGGCGAATCGTTGGCTATCCAGAAGCGCACGACGGCCGTTTCGCCCGACCGGAGGCGGCCGAAGCGGACGGTGTCCGTCCCGCCCCGTTCGAAAAACACGTCCGAAAGGGAGACGATCCGGCCTTTCCGTTCCCCGGACCGGACCGCTTCGGCCCGGTCCGAACCGGCCTGCGGACGGGCAGCGGGGCCGCCGCACGAGCAGAGCAGGGCGGCCGTAAGCAGAAGCGGGGCGGTGCGGCGCATGGCGGGGAGGGTCAGATCAGCCCGCGGCCGGCCTTCCTGATGCGGCCTTCGGCCGTGAGCGATTCCACGATCTTGTCCAGCACGCCGTTGATGAAGGTGCTGCTGCCCGGCGTGGAGTAATACTTCGAGATTTCGATCCATTCGTCGAGCGTCACCTTCACGGGAATCGACGGGAACGAGATCAGCTCGGCCATCGCCGTGGCGAGGATCAGGTTGTCCATGAACACGATGCGCTCCACGTCCCAGTTCGAGGTGTAGCGTTCGATATAGTCCTGATAGGAGTCGTAGTTCACGAGCGTCTTCTCGAAGAGCGTCTTCACGAATTCGGGGTCTTCGGCGCTCTTGAACTTCGGCGGGACCTTCAGGTCGGTGTGCGACGGGCGCAGGTTCGAGAGCGTCCGCAGGATCATCATGACGATATAGGGCAGGTCGTCGTTCCAGAGAATCGACATCTCCTCGAGCGCGTCGTCCAGCGCCTCGCAGCTCTGCAACTCCTTGAAGAAGTCCTCGACCAGCCGCCGGTCGTCGTCGAACGACCGTTCCTCGCACTGCATGTATTCCTTGTAGTAGTCGCTTTCGGTGAGCTGTCCGTAGAGCGTGCGGATCAGTTCGGGATACCGCGTCCAGCCCAGTTTGCGTGCGGCCGTGTGGTCGTTCACCGCGTCGCTGTTCGCGATGATGCGGATGACGCCGTTCTCGACGAATTTGGTGTTGGGATTCAGGTCTTCGAATGTCGGCAGTTTCTTCTGCTTGGCCAACTCCTGACGCTGCTGCGCATAGCGCGCGATCTCCACGGGGAGGGTCAGAATCTGGAAATAGAGGTCGTAGGCCTTATCTACGGATGCCATCAGCGTCTTTTCCGAGGCGATCATGTTGTCGGCTCCCGACTTGAGGTGGGCGAACAGCGCCTTGACGACCTTGATGCGGAGTAATCTTCTGCTCAACATATCTTATAGAACGATTTTGCGGCTGCAAAGATAGTGCATGCCGGGCGGAAAATCAAGCGAAAACCGATTTTTCCCCGCACGGGCGCTTTCCTGACGGAGTTTTCGTCCCCGGAACCGAATAAATCCTTATCTTTGCATCCGTTATGGAACGAACGGAAGAGATACGGCCCTACGACGTCGTCGTCGTGGGGGCGGGAGCCGCGGGCATGATGGCCGCGGGCACGGCGGCGCAGCGGGGCTGCCGCGTGCTGCTGCTCGAAAAGATGGAGAAGTCGGGCCGCAAGGTCCGCATCACGGGAAAGGGGCGCTGCAACGTGACGAACGCCCGGCCGGCGGAGGAGTTCGCCGCGCAGGTGCGCACGAACGCCGCGTTTTTCGCCCCGGCCTTCGCCGCCTTCAACAACCGCGCGGCCATCCGTTTCTTCGAGCGGCAGGGCGTCCGGCTCGACATTGAGCGCGGCGAACGCGTCTTTCCCCACAGCGGCAAGGCGTGGGACATCGCCAACGCCCTGCTGGGCTTTTGCGTGGACAACGGGGTGAAGATTCTCTACGACACGCGCGTTACGGGGATTCTGACTCTCGGCGGCCGGGTCTTCGGCGTGAAATACGTCAACAAGCGGGGCTTCGAACGCAAGGAGGAGTGTCCGCAGGTCATCCTCGCCACGGGTGGCGTGTCCTATCCGGCGACCGGTTCGACAGGCGACGGGTATGCGTTCGCCGCCGATCTGGGACATACGATCGAGCCGCTGCGGCCGTCGCTCACGCCGCTCGTCTCGTCCCATCCGCGGGTCCGTCAGCTCGACCGCCTGTTGTTGCGCAATGTCCGCGCGACGTTGTGGATCGACGACGCTCCCGTGCGCGAGGAGTTCGGCGAGCTGGGATTCTCGGAGCGCGGCATCGAGGGCGCCGTGGCGCTCCGCATGAGCCGCGATGCGGTGGATGCGCTCATCGAAGGCCGGAGGGTGAAGATCGTCGTCGATCTGAAGCCCGCGCTCACGGAGGAGGTGCTGCGCGACCGCATCGCCCGCGAGCTGGCCGCGATGGAGCCGACGGAGTTTTTCGGCGAGTTGCTGCGCAAGCTGGTTCCCCGTCCGATGGTGCTGCCTCTGGCGCAGGAATTGGATATTCACTCGAAGACATACGTTTCGAAGCTCTCCGAGGCGGAGATCGTGCGGCTGATCCGCACGCTCAAGGGACTGACCTTCCCCGTGACGGATTACGCGCCCTTCGAATATGCCGTGACGACGGCCGGCGGCGTGCGCTGCGACGAGGTGAATCCCGAGACGATGGAGTCGCGCCGGGTCCGCGGGCTCTATTTCGCGGGCGAGGTGCTCGATCTCGATGCCAATACGGGCGGCTACAACCTTCAAATTGCCTTCTCGACGGGGCGGCTGGCCGGCATGCTGAAAAAGTGAGGCGGCGATGAAACCGGGCGGACATCCCATCGGACTGCGGCTGTCGGGCCGGATGGCCGAGCTGCGCAACCGGCTGTCGCGGGCGCGTTATTTCCGTGGCCACGGCGTGCATTCGCCGTTCGTCTATACTATCGTCCGGGAGGTATTCATGCGGCGCGAGCTGCTGCCGGGCGACCGGGCGCTTTACGGGGCGCTGCTGGAGGCGGGCGTCAGCCGCCGCCGGGCCGTGCAACTACAGAACCTGGCGATCCATTGCGGCTATGCGACTTTCGGACTGGACCGGGCGGATGCGGAATTTTGCGTCGCCACACGCGGTCTGGGACGTCAGGAGACGCTCGGGCTCGTCCGGGAGGCTGCCGCTGCGGGGCGTACCGTGGCGGTGCTGGCGCCTTACGACGGCTGCGAACGGCAGGCATTGTGCCGGCAGTTGGTCGCGGCGCACCGTTCGACATCGGTGGATAACCGCGGTTATCTGTTGCTGTTCCACAATTATTTACCGAAACAACATTTCCGGATATGAAAGTCTATACGAAAACAGGGGACAAGGGGATGACCTCGCTGATCGGCGGCGAACGGGTGTTCAAGACCGACGAGCGGGTCGAGGCGTACGGATCGGTGGACGAGTTGTCGGCTTTCGCGGCGCTGCTGACCGACCGCATCCGCGGGGATGCCGCGCTGGCGGCGTATGTGGAGGATCTGAACCGCATTCTCTCGCGGCTCATGTCGGTCGAGGCGCTGCTCGCCACGGGAGAGGCCGGAAGCGACAAGGTCTCCCCGCTGGCTCCCGAAGCGGTTTCGTGGCTCGAAAGCCGCATCGACACGATGCAGGCGGCCCTGAAGCCGATCGACAAGTTCACCGTGCCCGGCGGCGACACGGCCGTGTCGCTGTGCCATGTCTGCCGCACGGTCTGCCGCCGCGCCGAGCGGGCCGCGCTGCGCGCCGATGCGAAATACGGCGTGGATTCCACGGCGCTCGTCTGGCTCAACCGCCTGTCGGATTATTTTTATCTGCTGGGTCGTACGCTCACGGCGTATTACGATGTGCGGGAGACCCTGTGGATTCCCTGACGCGAATTCCGTTTCGGCCGCAGCATGTAGCGTCGTCCGCGCCGGGTTTTCCCGTGCGCCAGGTTTCCCCGTGCACGGAAATCGGGCGCTTCGTTCTCTCGTCCCTCCCGTATCGACAGAAGCAGCCCGAAATCGGACTGCTTCTGTCAGATGGAATAACCCGTGAAGTATATCGGACGATCAATATTCTTCCTCGTTGAAGAAATTTATCCATATTGATTATCAATATATTATATCATGACCAATGAAATTTGCGCAAACAAACTGCACCATCTGAAACGGTCTGAGGCGATGGGAGGAAATGGAGGACAAACAAATTTTATCTCTTAAGAGATAGTAGTCCAAATAATTTTGGCCTTAATAGCATCTTTTAATTTCCCACTATTAGCATCATTCTTTTTTAATAACGTAATCAATAATTTGCGGTATTCTTCTTTATTCCTTACCCCTGTCTCTTCACAAACTTTAGAATTCGGAATCAAAGCATTCTTTAAATTAAATACACGTAGAATCCCGTCGTAATCTTCATTATCTAATATCTTCTGAAAATCAGCCTTAATTTCATCATAAATCGCTTGCTTGTCGATACTCCCATACTTAGTATCTATTTCTTTAATAACATCTGAGAATTCATGTGATCTAAAATCAATTAGTTCTTGACACTTCCTTGATAAACTCTCTTTAAAAAACAAAAGAACTTGAGAAGACATTTCTTTTGCAAAGAAATCAATGAGATTCTTTTTGACAACACCAAATGTCTTATCGGGATCTTTTCCCATATGATTTGCAATAACTTTTACTACATCTTCAAGTAATAAGAGATTCTCTGCTTCAGCAACATCTAATACCCATATATTTTTTGAGACGAGATTATTTATATCTACTTTATCTCTCCTATCTCTATCAATAATGCCATATGATTGAATATGATGAACTTCAAAAGCGTCATTGAATGATTTGGCTATTTGAATAACTTTTATACAACTATTTACAGGCTTTAAAGTATAGTCAGTAAATACTTGGCTATAAATCTCATAATCTATGCTACTATTATCTCCTTCTATGAATATAACAGGTAAACGACTTCCTAATATTTCCAAATACAACTGCTCTGGAATAGGCATTTCATCGCTCAAGATTTCGTAATCCCATTTCTCGTCCTCATAAGATTTAGCCCATATTTTTACAGCATTTTGTCGCGAAAAGGCAAAATCTATACTATGAGTAAGATAAATAAAAGCACAATCGGGACGTTCTGCTTCTATCAAATCGAACAAGTGCTTTATCAATGAAACATGAATATGCATTTCCGGTTCATCAATGATAATAATGGATTTTTCTGGTGCACATAACACTTCTCCGATCAAATAAAAAATACATCTTTCCCCATCGCTCATTTCTGAACCATTATATTTTTTATCTGACTGCCCGTCCGGATATATATCTATAACACCGGCTCGTTTTTCCAATTTTCTGTGAGGTAATACACTTTGCCATATTTGTTGAATTTTATCCAGTTTTGTGATTGGTTTTTCACCGCCATGATCTTTATAATATACCGACCTCTCATATTCTTCTGAATGCAATAGAACCATGAGTTTTTCATAGTCATTCAATAGTGAAGTATTTAAATTATTATTCCAACGGCTATTTTTTCGCCCATACAGCTTAAGCCAATTCTTATCATTAGTATGCACACCATATAAGAGTTCCTCTTTAGCGATTTCTATTGATGTTGTACTAACAAAAGAGGGCATACTTAAAGACTTTTGCGCGGATATGCGGTGAACCTTTTCATAATTATGTTCTTCTATCCAACTACCGAAACGTGTTTTTCCTGCACCATTTGCGCCAACAACTACAAGTTGCTCAAAATCAAGTTTCACATTTTCAACTTCTCCTTGTTTAGGAGGTAATAATATTTCCATAATCGGCTAACAAATTAAAGGTCAATTTGTAATATTGTGAAAACAAAGATAACGAAACCAATCGACGTATCGAATATAATTCCCTATATTTGTGCTATTCAATCGAGGTATAATATGAAGTTAAATAGGATAAAAGCCGTTCTGGCAGAGAAAGGTATCTCTCAGACATGGCTGGCAAAGCAGCTTAACAAGAGCTTCAGCATGGTTAACGCCTATGCCTGCAATAGAATTCAGCCCAACCTGGAGACCCTTTAGCAAATAGCCGTCATCCTGCAAGTCGACTTGAAAGACCTGATCACAGACAAAGAAGAACGATAGTAGAATTATGAAAGATATATTATCATACGAATCCGACATTTGGTCGTGCGCCGATTTACTCATATCATCGGGAATCAAGCAAAGCAAATTCCCTGATTACATGATGCCATTCTTCGCTCTCATCATGCTCGAAGGGCGTATGCGAAATGAAATGGCGGATATTGACGCCTCCGAGGGCCTGACCCGCGAGAATAACTTGCAGGAGTTTATCGAAGCTTTCCGAGACCGAGAGTGTGGATATAACGACTACATCGTTCGCGAAGGCAAAACCCTGTCCACCATTTGCAATAACGACAAGACATTTGAGCAGGATTTCCGAAGCTATCTGGCAGGCTTTGACGGGACACTTAAAGAATTGCTCGGCATCGAACGTGGTACGGACGACAGCAAATACCTCAATTTGGACGGCATGGTTGCCGAGTTGCGGAAGAAAGGTATCCTGATGCAGTATATCACCCAATGGTCTCAAATAGACCTCTCTCCCTACAACAACTCGGAAATAACCACCCTTGAAGAGCACATCAAACGCAAATGGGCCGACATATCGGCAGAGACGGCCGGAGAGCAGTACACCCCGGAAGATATTATTTCATTGATTGCCGAAATCGTTGCGGCGAAGATCGACATCTCTACCGATGATTTTGTACATATATACGACCCGACGTGCGGTGGAGCCAACCTGCTGTTCGGTGTTGTGGACCGTTTGCGTGATAAGGCCGGCTACAAATATATAGCCGCTCACGGTTGCGACTGGAACGATGCGCTATACGCATTGGCGAAGATTGAATCGTTGTTCCGTGAGAATACCGAAATCAAATATGGCAATACCCTTACCTCATTGCCTTTCAAGGGCAAAGAGTTTGACGTCGTTGTTGCCAATCCTCCCTACGGAATTCCGTGGAAAGGTTATGAGAAAGAGATCCGCGACGACCAGACCGGGCAGTTCCCATTCTTGCCTTCCGTGAGCGACGGGCAAATGCTCTTCTTGCAGCACAACGCATGGCATTTGCACGAAGATAAAGGCATTGTCGTAGAAGTAAACAACGGCTCGTCGCTGTTCAGCGGTGATGCCGGCAGCGGCGAGAGCAATATCCGCAAATATCTTTTCGACAACGATTGGGTCGAGGCCATTATTCAGATGCCGTCTGACGAGTTCTTCAATACGGGTATCGTCACCTATTTGTGGATTCTCAACAAGAACAAACCGACCGAGCGTAAAGACAAGGTAATCCTTATCAATGCCGCCGATCTTTGGCAACCGTTGAAGAAAAACAAAGGTTCGAAACGTAAAGAGATGAACCCCGAGCATCGTGCAGCCATTGTCCGCGCACTGGTTGAATTCAAGGATTGCGACATTGCCAAAGTTTACGATAAATGGCATTTCTATTTCAACAAGCAGTCTGTCGTTCTTACCGAAATCGACAGCGAAGGACGCCATATCAGCCAGACCCTCCACACGGAAGGAAAGCCATACAATGTCAAGGATATTTCGTACTGCAATTTAGATGGGTGCTGGGTATGGCCTCGCGATATTGATGCCGAGGAGATACAATTCCGGGATTCCATGCTGCGAAATCTTGGAATAAAAATCTCGACAGTTCTTGTTTGTCCGGACTTTATCTATTGGGTGGATAAAGAAAACAACGAAATCATGCGCACTACCTACGCCGGAGAGCATGAGTGTCTGGGCAATGGTGCTATCAATGTACAGCTCGGCTATAATAAACGCCGGGAAGAGCATACCATATCAGCCAAAATTGTCGATTGTACGACCAAGGACTCGGAGATTATTCCGTTCGACCCTAATCCCGAGGTCAATGAACAAGGTATCAAGGATTTTCTCCAACGCTATATTTACAAGCCCTATACGATTGGCGAGAATGTCGTGGGTGTCGAGGTGAACTTCAACAAGGAATTCTATGTTCCCGAGACCGTTGAACCGGTGGATTCCATCCTTGCCGAAATTTCGGATATTGACAAGGTAATCGCAAATCTTGAGAAGGAACTTGGCTTATGAAAAAGTGTCGTGTTTCTGAAATGAGTTGGTTAGAATCAGTCCCCGCTCATTGGGAGATGTGTAGATTAAAAGATTATACATCAACAAATACTGGTATCACTTTTACAAAAGCCAATCTTGTAGATTGCGGGAATGCCGTTCTTAGTTATGGTCAAATCCATGCTAAAAACAACCCAACGACCAAAATAAATCACGAACTAATCAGATTTATTCCTGATTCGTTGGTTAATGATAAATTGTCGTCTAAAGTTAAACAGGGCGATTTTATATTCGCAGATACATCTGAAGATTTGAAAGGATGTGGTAATTGCATTTATATTAACGAGCCTATTGATTTATACGCTGGATACCATACAATTCTTTTACGAAATGAAGGGTTAGGTTGCGGTAAATACTTCGCATATTTATTTATGAGCGATCAGTGGCGTTCTCAGATTCGCAAAAAAGTTAAAAGCGTAAAATTATATTCGATAACGCAAGGAATACTGAAACAAGCTTTTATTGTTGTACCACCGATTAAGGAGCAGGAGGCAATTGCGGCATATTTGGATAAGGAGTGTGAGAAGATTGGTCGAAAAATAGAACTGTTGGAGCGCAAAGCCGATGCTTACAGCCGACTTCGTCGCTCCCTGATCAACCGCGCCGTCACCCGTGGATTGGAGCCTAATACCCCCATGAAATCAACCATGATTCCTTGGATTGGAGCCATTCCTGCACATTGGAGCATAAAACGGGGAAAGTCTCTCTTTAAAGAGGTTTCTCGTGCTGTACGTCCGGAAGATGGAGTTGTCACTTGCTTCCGAAATGGCGAGGTTACGTTACGCACTAATAGACGTATAACCGGTTTTACTGAATCTGAACAAGAAATCGGTTATCATGGAGTTCGAATAGGCGATCTGGTTATTCACCAGATGGATGCATTTGCAGGGGCCATTGGCATATCCGATTCAGACGGAAAATGTTCGCCAATATGCATCGTTTGTCGTGAAATAAACTCCTCAGAAGTTGATCTTAAATATTATTGTCAACTTCTCCGTGTTATGTCTCATCGTGGTTACATTCAGGCTTTAGCAAAAGGAATTAGAGAAAGAACGACTGATTTTAGATATAAAACCCTTGCATCTTTACATTTCCCTGCTCCTCCAATTGAAGAACAAAAAGAGATTGCTGCATATCTGGATGAGAAGTGCGCAAAGATTGATGCAATCCTTGAAAAGATAAATACCGAAGTAGAGCTTCTGAAGGAGCTGAAACGCTCTCTGATAAATGAAGTAGTAACCGGCCAGCGAGCCATCGATACGGAATTGCACTCCTAAAACTATATTGGATTATGACCGAACTTGAGTTGCAAAGTGAATATGTAATGGACTTCTTCTGCCGCCGTGCAGATGGTCTTGGTTTTCGTGAAATAAAGAATAATGCCGTTTCGCCCGATTTGTTTATTCCGGCCAATCTGTACGAGTTCTTGAAAGAGAATTCGCGCAAGGCCTGGAATAATCTGCTCAAAAAGAGTGAATACAATGGCGACGAGCAAAAATTGCTTCGGGCTATTATGGATATGATTCGCGAGAAGATTGAGGCGAGTGCCAACGTGGCTATCTTCCTGAATAAAAACCGAACCATTACATTCGAAGGCGAAATTCTGCAACTTATTTATGTCAGTGGTTCGGAGTTGCGCGGAGACGAGGACTTCAACAAAAACATATTTGCGGCCGTCGAGGAGATGAGCTATTCGTTCCACCACGACGCCAAAAAGATATTTGCATTTCGTCCCGACCTGTCGTTCTTTGTCAACGGCATTTTTCTCGGCTACGCCGAATTGAAGAGCAACTTCACCAATCAAACGGCCAAGACGAACGGCAGGAACAAAATCATTACCGACTACCTCGAAGCCGTGTGGGAATATACCAAGATTGCCAATGGCAATGATGTATCGCAAACGCTTAGTCGTCGTATGCTCCGGCCGTTTGAGAAATCGATTCATCTCGTAACCACGGACATCACGGACACATATATACTGCGGGATCCGGGACAGTTCTTTGATGAAGCAAAGCGAGGTTTTCAAGACAACGCCATCTCGATTTCTTCTTTCCGTCCGGTGGTGGAGAAGGTATTCAAGCCCCTCCCCATAAAGCAAGTGGAAGCAACCGATCCGCGCGTTCGCTTCGAAGAGGCAATGCGTTCGCTCTACTCCAAGAAGATGATCGAGAAGGAGATACTCTACTACAACTTCATGGCATACACCTATAAGACCGTAACGTCTGTTGTGAATGGCCATAAAGTACAGAAAAAGGAGTATAAGGACAAAACAGGTCGTCTGATATGTCCGCGTCCGAAGCAGAAATTCGGTTGCGACCGAATCATGGAGCGTGTCCAGGAATTCCTGGACCACGAAAATGAGCCCTTGTATTTTATCAACCGACTGCGGGCTGAACTGCAAGCGCTCAACGCACCACAGGACCTGATAGACCGCGTAGTTGCCGAGAGAGACAGTTATTGCAACAACAAATATGTCTATTCGCTCTTGCTGCAATATGCTGCAGGATTCGGTAAGAGCAACATAATAGGTTGGACAGCTCTGCAGCTCAAAGATCTGCGTTATAAAGGCGAATGGGTTTATAACAAGATTCTGCTCGTTGTCGATCGTTTGCAATTGCGCGACCAGCTCGACTCGATGATGCTCAACATGAACATCGACAAGGCCATGTTCGTAGAGGCGACCGACCAAGACACCTTTGTGAAAGCGTTGAGCGACAAACGCCGTATCATCGTCGTGAACATTCAGAAATTCTGGGAACTCAAGAAAGCCATCGAAAAAGCCGGCAAGGATTTCAAGAATATGCGCGTGGCTTTTCTTATTGATGAGGTACACCGCTCAAACACCGATGATGTTCATCAGGAGATGTATTCGGCTTTTGATGAGCTGCAGGATATCTTCGATGAGAACGGAGGATTTATCACGAGGGGTTTTACAAAGAAAAATCTGATTGTCGGTTTCACGGCAACTCCCAGCGACCGAGTGTTGGCCCGCTTTGGTGAATTTCACAGAAGCACCAATTTTAATCAGCTATGGAGGCCATTCGATTCATACACCATGAAGGAAGCCATAGCCGACGGTTACATTCTTGATCCGACGAAGCATATTATTCCCGTGTCTGCAAAAATGTATTTTGAAGTCCCCAATGGCGTTATGCAGGCTATAACGGCAGCGATGAATTCGGGGCAGGAGGAACGGGTATCGTTCGCCAGAAAACAAATATACGAAAACCCGGACCGAATGAAAGCAATTGCCGAGTTCGTGGTCAATCGTCTGCTTTCTCTGGTTTACGGAAAAATTCGTGGCACGGGAAAAGCCATGCTTGCGGTTAGCTCTATTCCTATTGCTATTCAGTACTATAAAATCATTCGTCGGTTGATCTCGGAAAAGACAGCATCGGGAACTTTTGCTAAATATGCCGATGCCCCTGTTGCTATCGTTTACTCCGACAATCAAAAATATGAGAAATGTTCGTCGATGAACGGCGGTGTGGCTGAGGATAAGGTGATAGACAACTTCAAGACGGCAAAAAACGGGCTTATCATTGTTGTTGATAAGCTGCAAACGGGTTTTGATGAGCCCAAGCTACACACCCTGTTTCTTGACAAGGAGATTCGGGACATTAATGCCATTCAGACAATCTCGCGCGTAAATCGCAAGGCCAAGTACAAAGAAGAGTGCCATATTATAGACTTCTCATTCGGCAACGTCAACGAAAAAAATATTCGGGATGCTTTTGCCAAGTTCTGTGGTATGGTTATCACGGACTTTGACCCGCTTCGTGAAAAGGCGATTATTCAGGAGTTGTATCGAGAATTATTATCACAACCGATTTACATCAAGTGGTTCGAGCGATATAGATCTTCTGTCGACAATGCAGAGGCTAATGCTCAACTATGTCTTGATATGGACGCCGACATTCGAGCGTGGATTAAGAATGTAATGGAGGCGCATACACAATACACGCAAGATCTTAAAACACATAGTGAGGAAACAGTCACCACAAACGACGATGATCCGGCAAAAGCACTGCGCAAAACCATCGGCCGATACAACTCTCTGCTGGTCCTCTTGCAAGGTGTAATCGAATTGGATGTTCAATTTAAGGATGCCGTATTTATTGATTTCTGGCAGCGATACTGCAATATTTATCGCTCTATATTTGAGCAGAAAGATTCTATTGGCTCAATACACACCACCTTCGACGGAGAAATCGGGTTGCTCGTGAGTGATGAGGTTGAGATTGAAGAGCCACAGGAACAAGACGACGACCCCGAAAACTCCAAAAGCAAGAAAAATACGGGAGAGAACCGAGGTGGATTAGCCTCGATATTCGATACCCTTGCCCGACTAAACGCAACCGAACAAGAAAGAGAGCAGGAGATACAATTCTACTTTGCGAAGACCAACGAATTTTATGAGTTTCTAAAGTCCGACGGACGGTTTATGGCCATGTTACGCAGCCCGAATTTTTCGCGTGATGAAATAGAAAAAGAGTACAATAAACTGATTCGCCGCTTTCTTCGACAGGCTGAAGATGTCAAGATAAAGAAACTTATTGACGAGAACAAGGAGATGTTTCTTGAAGACTTCAAGAACAAGATAGTCAATGGATGGGACTGTAAACTAAGGTGTGTTTAGTAAAGAATTTATTAACTTTACAAATACGCTTTAGTTTGCAGTCCCCTTTTATTCATCTCGGATAGACTTCTTATCTGCGTATAGACTTCTTGGATTGATTGTTGACTATTCGGATAGCATATAGTAAGCATCTTCTCCAATACGCCTCTTCCTCCTCATCCGGTCTGCGGCCGTCCCAGTGAAGATCGGAGTCGGAGTTGCCACCGCCTCCGCCGGATGATACAGCGACAGGCTGTCCTCCAATCAACGCATCAGCGATGGAGAAGATCCGCTCCCGGACAGACGGCTCCGCCATCTGGTCGATAAACTCCTGCATCGGTGCAGTCTGGTTCCCGTTGAGATCCGTAAGCCTCATATTCTCCTGTTGCAGCCGTTTAAGCTCCTGATAATCCACCAAAGCATTTCGCTGCACAGCCTGCACCTGTTGCTCGGTATCCTTCCGATACAACGCTTCAATCTGGCGGACAATCTTCACGAATCGGCTGGCGATAGACCGGTTCTGCTCGTTGAGCCATTTGTCCACACCTAACATCGGAGGCTTGGTGGTGATTCTCGGCGGTTCGAAGTCTATCTGGTGGTTGCGGAATGGTTGTGCAATCCGTCCGACACGCTCCATATCGCGTGTCATTCTGTCCAGCTCCTGCTCTTTCGCCTGAAGTTTACCGGCCTTGTCGTCCAGCTTCGTCTGGTACTTGGCAATGAGTTTCAGAAGATCGGTTTTCCGGGCGTCGTATTTGTCGAGCGTTATTCTTCCGGACGTTAGTTTCTCTTCGACTTCATCGAGCTGCGATTTATGGTTTAAAATCTGTGTTTCCAGTCTCCGTATCATAGACTGAAGCCCTTTGACCGCTTTCTCGGCCTGTTTTGCCTCGTGAGTCAGTTTTACGGATGTAGTCGCGTTTATTAAGATGGCTAACGTTCCGGCCTTCAATACTGTCGCCACGTTCAAGTCCGTATTTACTGCCAACCTCCTCGTAGAGCGAGGTGTGCATCTCCCGAAGGATCCGGCCATACTCGAAGCGGTTCTTCCCGAACTTCGCCGACCACATGACACATTCGCGTCCGCTTTTGGCACGTTATCCGACGGGAACGATCAAGGCATGGATATGCGGACTGCTCTCGTTGAGATGAACCTGAAAGCCGATGATGGTCTCCTGCCCGTATCATCGGGCGCACCAGTCATAAACGTCTTTTGTCCATAGTTCGATTTCAGGGCACCGCTGGAGAGGGATCGGAATGAGGCGTTTCACGTTCGTCGACTGGGGTAAGATACAACGACCGGCTCTGCCCCCGCCCGTTTCGCCGTCCGAAAGTGCAATAGTGCAAGGTGCAGCCACTTTGTTCGGACGGAGTTTGCTATATGTTCCGTGGTCGATCTTCTCCAGGAGGGGATTCGGCTGGCAGCACAACTGCTTCAAGGCATAATAGACAGAGCGCCTCGACAGCCCGACCCGCTTTCCCGCGACGATCGCATTGCCTGCCGTGAAGGTATCGCCCAACAGCGACGACCACGCCTCTTTGGACTCGCCGATATTGCTTGTGACAATCAGCTCCTGAATCCTCCGATAAGTCTCCTCATAATAGCCGATCATCCGAATGGCCGCCTGTACGGATTCGAGGTCAACGCATTGCATACCGCCTCCGTCCGTCGCCCATTTCAACGCCTGGAATACCAGCGAGAGCCGGGCAGCATTGCCGTTGAGTTTCATCTTGCGGCTCTCCACCTCCGCATCGTCCTCGATGGCGTTCACCTCCTCGATGATGCCGTTGTACCAGTTGTAGAAATACTCCTCCGCGTCGTCGGCCATATTCAGCACAACACCCGTCGGATACGGGAGGCTCACGATTCTGTTCAGCACCTCCCGCCATTGTCCGACAAGATCCGGCCGCGCAATGGTGCCGTCGTCGCGCTTCCAGCCCGAGATCCTCCGGTCTTTCGGATAGACGAACAGAAAGCGGTCGAGCAGTCCGTTTGCCATGTATTCGGCCCGGAAGATCTCCGGCAGCAGATTGGTCTGCGCCGAACCGATGATGTTGATGCACGGATTCTTGATAAGGATCGGCCGGGCTTCCGACTTGCGGATTACCTTCAACGGCTGGCCGCTGTAGGCCGTCAGCAAGTCTTCGATGAGGTTGTTCCGGTTGTTGTAGCGTTTCACGGAGTTGAACAGCGCCCGAATCTCATCAACTGCCAGCGCAATGCCGCGCGGGTTGTACTGGTGGATGCTCATCATCGCCTCGGGCGTGAAGTCCGAGATGACGGTCGTTACCAGTTGCGGCTTCCGGAGCAGCGTACAATCCTCCGCCTCACCGCCGCGCCGGTTTCCGGACGAGGCAAGCGCCTCGTCCGCAAGGAAGCCTGCTACCTCCTCAGCCGTAATCTGTCGGATTCAACTCGTTACACTCCGCAAACTGGCTGTCGATCCGTTCGACACGGGCCAACAGACGCTGGTTGAAACGTTTGTATTCGCTGCCGTAACTGACCGCAACTCGCACCGTATGAAGCCATAAAAACAGCGCGACAAACAAATTTTCATTGTTTATCGCGCTGATAATTAACGATTTGGTTTACTCGAAAGCTATCAATATTCCTCCTCATTGAAGAAAAAATCGTCTTTGGAAGGGTAGTCGGGCCAGATATCTTCGATGGATTCGTAGATTTCGCCTTCGTCCTCTATCTCCTGCAAGTTCTCGAGCACTTCGAGCGGCGCTCCCGACCGCACGGCGTAGTCGATCAGCTCTTCTTTCGTGGCAGGCCAGGGAGCATCTTCGAGTTTCGATGCCAGTTCAAGTGTCCAATACATAAGTATAAAGTTTTTAAGTTTCGGTTTTTCAGTCGATTATGCTCGGAGGTCCTTGCTTCCTCCGGCAGGATCGACTTGCAAAAATATAAAAAAAACAATAAAAACAAAGAAAAAATGATGTGACATGAAATATTATACGTCAAGTGGTTTTTAATCAGTTTGTTGCGGTTTGTCGTGCGCTGTTGCCGACTTGCGCGGAAAGCTCAGGCGGCCGGGTTTCGGGACGAAAATCGAAAAAAAGGAGCCGGAAGGTTGTTTCGAACTGAAATTTTGCCTAATTTTACTTCGTTCGCGTCTGTTCGCTGTCCGGCGGCCGTTGCGGTCGTCGTCGGCTGGTTGCGAATCGAAAAATGCCGAAAATACTGAAAAGGCTTTCATGTTATGAAGAAAAACTGTTTTACCGCCGTCGTCTCTCTGCTGTGCGCTTCCGCGCTCTTCGCTGCGGACGGACCGCAGGGGAGCCGCTGGCGGATCGCTCCGGATGGAAATCCGGCTATCGAATGGATCGTCCGGGAGGGCGATGCGCACCGGGACCACCTCGAAATGAGCGGTCTGCGGGTCTCTGTCGTAGTGCGTTACGGCGTGGACGCCGACGGCGGATTCCGGTTGAACCGCAATGTCGTCTGGCCGATGCTGCGCACCGTACCCAACAATACGCACGCCTCGCTGATGCGGCGTTTCGCGTGGGATGTTCCCGCGATGATCGAGGCCGACGGCGAGGAGTTGCGCGGGGAGCGCGTGCGGCGTATCCGGTTCGACGGGACGCTGACCGTCGAGAGCGACTGGGAGAGCGCCGGAGGACAGCCCCTTTCGCTGACCCGGGTGCTCTTTCCTTCGGTCGATGCCCCGGTCTATTGTGAGAAGTACGTGCTGAGGAACGGCGGTTCCGCTCCCGTCCTCGTCGAGATTCCCGCGGCGCGGTCGGTGATCCGTACCCGTGCGGACAAGGGCGTGGAGGGAAGCTACGAGCTGGTCGCCGAAATCCGGGGAGACACGACCCTGACGCTCGCGCCGCAGGAGGAGGTCGCCTTCGGCGCCTTCTTCGGCGGACGGAAGGCCGGGGAGCGGCCCTCTTCGCTGGATATGGACACGGAACTCACGGCGCGGCGCGGTCTGATCGCCCGTCTGCAGGAGGACCTGGTGCTCGACACGCCCGATCCGGTCGTCGATGCGATGTTCGCCTTTGCGAAAATCCGCGCGGCGGAGAGCATCTATGCCACACGCGGCGGCCTGATGCACGGACCCGGCGGCGAACGCTACTATGCGGCGATCTGGGCCAACGACCAGGCCGAGTACATCAATCCCTTCTTTCCCTATCTGGGGTATGAGAACGGCAACCGTTCGGCGCTCTGCTCCTTCGGGCACTTCGCCCGGTACATGAATCCCGGTTTCCGGCCCGTGCCGAGTTCGGTCATCGCCGAAGGGACCGGTATCTGGAACGGCGCCGGGGACCGCGGCGATGCGGCCATGATCGCCTACGGCGCTTCGCGCTATGCGCTGGCCCGCGGCGACAGGCGGGAGGCCGGGGAGCTGTGGCCGCTCGTGGAGTGGTGTCTGGAATATTGCCGCCGGCAGTTGACGCCGGACGGGGTGGTGGCTTCCGATTCCGACGAGCTGGAGGGGCGTTTCCCCGCCGGCGACGCCAACCTCTGCACCTCCTCGCTCTACTACGACGCCCTGCTTTCGGCCTCCATGCTGGGGCGCGAGCTGCATAAGCCCGCCGCGCAGACCGCCGCCTACCGCCGCGAAGCCGCCGCCTTGCGCGAGGCCATCGAACGGCATTTCGGCGCCCGGGTCGAGGGCTTCGACACCTACCGCTACTATGAGGGGAACGACCGGCTCCGGGCATGGATCTGCATTCCCCTCACCGTCGGGATCGACACACGGAGGGAAGAGACCGTGCGGGCGCTCTTCTCTCCGGCCCTGTGGACCGAAAACGGGCTGCTGACCCAGTCGGGCGACAAGACCTTCTGGGACCGTGCGACCCTCTATGCCCTGCGCGGCGCCTATGCCTGCGGCGAGATCGGGAAGACCACCGACTACCTGTCGTTCTACTCCGCGCGGCGGTTGTTGGGCGACCACGTGCCCTATGCCATCGAGGCGTGGCCCGAAGGCGGACAGCGGCACCTTTCGGCCGAGAGCGGGCTTTACTGCCGGATTCTCACCGAGGGCGTCTTCGGCATCCGTCCGACCGGTCTGCGCTCCTTCGACCTCACGCCCCGCCTGCCCGCGAAGTGGGAGCGGATGAGCCTGAGGAATATCCGTGCGTTCGGTTCCTGCTTCGATGTCGAGGTGGCCCGTGCGGACAAGGGCCTGGAGGTCCGTGTCACGGCGGGCGACCGGGTGGTCTGCCGCAGGACGATCCGCGACGGACGTACCCTGCACGTCTCGCTCGACTGACCCTCTGCTGCGGACGATCTCCCGGTGCGGGCCTTGCAGGACATCCTCTTGGGGACACTCCGGCCGTGAAGCCCCGTATTCCGGTTCGCCCCGTTCGTCGGACCGCTGCGCGGAGGACAGACTGCTTTCCGGCGGCGTCTCCGGGCCCTTCTTAATTAAAATGGTTCGCCCCTGCCGCATCCGATGTGCGGCAGGGGCGTATCGTATCGTATCCGTTCCGGAACTATTTCCGGGCGATGTAGAAGAGGTCGAAGCACCCTTCGCCGACGGGACCGATGTGGTAGTCGTCCATGCAGATCGACGTCGTGAGGTCGGTGTTGCGCGCGAGCAGCCGGCGGCGGTTGATGCGGTTGAGCAGATCGTAGGGGAGTTGCAGCAGGCGGCGCGGCAGGCGGTGTTGAAGGTCCAGCGGGTCGAAGCGCAGGAGGCGCTGCACGCTGCGGCGGTTTTCCTCGTAGTAGGCCATCGCCTTCGCGTTCCCGAAGACGCCGAGCGTCTCGACCGCAGCGAAACTTTCTCCGAGCAACGTGCGCAGCTCTCCGGCCGTATATTCCCGCACGTGCCACGGGTTGCGCGTGAGCGACATCGGGGCATTGGGCGTGGTGACGATCAGTTGTCCGCCGGGCCTCAGCACGCGGTGAATCTCCCGCACGAACTCCCCGTCGCGGCGGATGTGCTCGATCACCTGGAACGTGATGACCCAGTCGAACGACGCATCGGCGAAGGGGAGGGGAGGCACGACGGCCTGCCGGAATGCGACGTCCGTCCGTGCGAGCAGCTCCTGCGGCGGGATGTGCTTGTCTATGGTGGTGAAGCGGCGTGCGTGCGGCGCCACGACCTCGATGCCGTAGCCCGAGCCCGTGCCGATCTCGAGCACGTCGCCGGCTATGCGCTCCGCCGCCGCATGGTAGGCCAGCAGCGAGCGCTGGAATACGAAGTTGTCCGAAGCCTCGCGCGAGACCCGTTCCGCCGTGTTGATCTTAGCCATTGTTCCGCAGTTTCATGCCCTCGGGCGTCGTCTCCGCCTCGCCGTTTTTGAGCAGCACGCCCAGCGACCGTTTGAAAACCTTCTTGCTCGTCCGCGTGAGCCGGGCGATCTCTTCGGGCGAGCTGTCGTCGTTCAGGGGCAGGAAGCCGCCGTTGTCGCGCAGCAGTTGCAGCAGCTCCCCGGCCGTGTCCCGCACCTGTGCGTATCCGGTCCGCTGGAGGCTCACGTCGATCCGGTTGTCCCCGGTGATGCGGCGCACGTAGCCCGTCAGGCGGTCGCCCACGGCCACCGGGCGGAAAAGCTGGTTGCGGTAGAGCATGCCCCAGTGGCGGTTCTCGACGATCACGCGGTAGCCGATCTCGCTCTCCGAGGCGACGAGCAGCGTCACCCGCTGCCGCTCGGCGACGGTGATCGGGTCGTTGTTCACGAAGCTCTTGAGCTTGGTCGTGGCCACGCAGCGGCCCGTGACGTTGTCCTCGTAGAGATAAACCACGTAGCTGTGCCCGATGAGGATGCCTCCCTGCTGGTTGCGGTTGGGCAGGAAGAGGTCCTTGCCGTGCAGTCCCCAGTCGAGGAACGCCCCGTGCGCCGTCTTGTCCACCACGCGCAGGTATCCCGCCTCGCCGACGCGCAGCAGCGGTTGTTCGGTCGTGGCCACCAGCCGGTCCTCCGAGTCGTGGTAGACGAAGACCTCCTTGCGGTCGCCGACCTTGTCCGCGAGCGACGTGTAGCGGTTCGGGAGCAGCACTTCGGCCTGCTCCTCGTCCGCGAGGTAGATTCCGTGTTCCGTCGTGCGGCTTACGGTGAGTGTCTGGGTGCGTCCGGCTTTGAGCATCTCGTTTGCTTTTTCGATTCGCTGCAAAAGTACGTTTTATTTCCTCCGAATCCAAACGTCCCGGCGGTCCGGGGAGTCCGGCCGGCCGGAAAGTTTGGCTTTTATGCGGAAAAACGCTATTTTTACACGGTCCGGCCGTGTCGCCCTTCCGGAAAGGCGCGTCCGGACGCAGCACGGAAAGCGTATGGAACTCAGAATCGCCGTTCTTCAGACCGACCCGGAGTGGGCGCAGCCCGCCCGGAACCTCGCATGCGCCGGGGACCTCGTAGCCTCCTCGGGGGCCGATGTGGCGTTGCTGCCCGAGATGTTCGCCACGGGGTTCTGCACGGATCCGGCCGCCGTGGCCGAACCGGCGGAGGGCGGTGCGATCCTCGGCTCCATGCGCCGCTGGGCCGCACGGTGCGGCTGCGCCGTCGCCGGCAGCGTCGCCGTGGCCGCGCCGGAGGGTTTCCGCAACCGCATGTATTTCGTCGAGCCTTCGGGACGGACGACCCATTACGACAAGCGTCACCTCTTCTCGCCCGGCGGCGAGGCGCGCGGCTACCTTCCCGGCGAGCGCCGCGTCGTGGTCCGCTACCGGGGCGTGCGCTTTCTGCTGCTCGTCTGCTATGACCTGCGCTTCCCCGTCTGGAGCCGCTGTCGCGGGGACTACGACGCCATCCTCTGCTGCGCTTCGTGGCCCGCGTCGCGGCGCGACGCGTGGCGGACGCTGCTGCGGGCCCGGGCGATCGAGAACCAGTGCTTCGTCGCCGCCGCGAACCGCGTGGGATGCGATCCGGCGGCGCATTACGCGGGGGATTCCGCACTCGTCGATTTCCGGGGCCGGACCCTCGCCGAGGCCGGTGCGGAGGCGTGCACGCTGACGGGTGCGTTCGACCCGGCCGCAGCCGGGGAGTTCCGGGAGGCGTTTCCTGCCGGACGCGACGCCGACGAGTTCGTTCTCGGATAGCGGGACTTTGTTTTTCCGCCCCGAATGTCGTATCTTTACGGCCCGATTCGCGCCCGGCGGCCGCGATCCGCTGAAGCGCGCCTCCGGGACGTCCTTTTTGCCGAACGATGGAAGACACGATTAAGATATACGGCGCCCGGGTCCACAACCTCAAGAACGTGGACCTCGAGATTCCGCGCCGCAAGCTGGTGGTCATCACGGGCCTTTCGGGCTCGGGAAAATCCTCGCTGGCCTTCGATACGATCTATGCCGAGGGGCAGCGCCGCTACATGGAGACCCTTTCGACCTACGCCCGGCAGTTCGTCGGGACGATGGAGCGCCCCGACGTGGATAAGATCACGGGGTTGAGCCCCGTGGTGGCCATCGAACAGAAGACGACCAACAAGAATCCCCGCTCGACGGTGGGGACCGTCACCGAGATCAACGATTTCCTGCGTCTGCTCTACGCCCGCGCCTCGCGCGCCTATTCGCCCGTCACGGGCGAGGAGATGGTGCACTACACCGACGAGCGGATCGCCGAGCTGATCCTCTCGGGCTTCGCCGGGCGGCGCATCGCCGTCATGGCGCCCGTGGTGAAGGGCCGCAAGGGCCACTACCGCGAGCTGTTCGAGACCCTGGCCAGAAAGGGTTACATCTATGCGCGCATCGACGGCGAGATACGCGAAATCTCGGCCGGGATGCGGCTGGACCGCTACAAGATCCATACGATCGACCTGGTGGTGGACCGGCTCGTCGTGGGCGGGGAGTCGGCCGAGCGGCTTATGACCTCGCTCCGCGAGGCCATGCGGCAGGGCAAGGGCACGATGGCCGTCTATGACTACGGGACGGAGCAGCAGCGTTTCTATTCGCGCCACCTGATGTGTCCTTCGACGGGCATCGCTTTCGAGGACCCCGCGCCGCACACCTTCTCGTTCAACTCTCCGAAGGGCGCCTGTCCCCATTGCAACGGCCTGGGCGAGGAGGCGGTCTTCGACTTGGAGAAGATCGTTCCCGATCCGGGGCTGTCGCTGCGCGAAGGGGCCGTGGAGCCGCTGGGCAAGTACCGCAACAACCTGCTCTTCGCCATGCTGGAGATGCTGGGCCGCCGTTATGACTTCACGCTCGACGATCCCGTGTCGAGTTTCTCCGAAGAGGGGTTGAACGCCGTGCTGTACGGCGATTCGGAGCCGCTGACGGTCGATCTTTCGGAGTTCAGCTCCTCGGGCGGGCGGCAGTTCTTGCAGTGGGAGGGCGTCGCCGAGTACATCGGCCGCACGGAGGACGAGGACTCGAAGCGCGGCCAGAAGTGGCGCGACCAGTTCCTCATCTACCGCAAGTGCTCCGTCTGCGGCGGTTCGCGTCTGCGGAAGGAGGCCTTGCAGTTCCGCATCGACGGAAAGAATATCGCCGAAGTGTCGGCCATGTCGATCGCCGATTTTTCGGAGTGGGTGGCCGGTATCGGGGAGCGGATGACCGAGAAGGAGTGGCGCATCGCACAGGAAGTCGTCAAGGAGATCCGCGAGCGACTGCGCTTTCTGATGGACGTGGGGTTGGGCTACCTGTCGCTGTCGCGCTCGTCGCGTTCGCTTTCGGGCGGCGAGAGCCAGCGCATCCGGCTGGCCACGCAGATCGGTTCGAAGCTGGTCAATGTGCTCTACATTCTCGACGAGCCTTCGATCGGGCTGCACCAGCGCGACAACCGGCGGCTGATCCGCAGCCTCGAGGAGCTGCGCGACGCAGGCAACTCGGTGATCGTCGTCGAGCACGACGAGGACATGATGCGCGCCGCCGATTTCATCGTCGATGTCGGCCCCCGCGCGGGCCGCAGGGGCGGCGAAATCGTCGCTGCAGGCACTTTCGACGACATCCTGAAGTCGGGGACCGTCACGGCCGACTACCTGACGGGCCGGCGGCGGATCGAGATTCCCGCGCAGCTGCGTCCCGGCACGGGCGGGCGCATCGTCCTCCGCGGTGCGCGGGGCAACAACCTCAAGAACGTCACGGTCGAGTTCCCGCTGGGAAAACTCGTCTGCGTCACCGGCGTGAGCGGTTCGGGCAAATCGACGCTCGTGAACGAGACGCTGCGGCCGATTCTCTCGAAGGCGCTCTACCGCTCCTTCGACCAGCCGCTCGAATACGACTCGGTCGAGGGCATCGAGCATATCGACAAGCTCGTCGTCGTGGACCAGTCGCCCATCGGACGTTCTCCGCGGTCGAATCCGGCGACCTATTCGAACGTCTTCTCCGATATCCGCAAGCTGTTCGAGATGACCCCCGACGCCCAGATCCGCGGGTTCAAGGCGGGACGCTTCTCGTTCAACGTCAAGGGCGGACGCTGCGAGGAGTGCCGCGGCGCGGGCGTGCAGACGATCGAGATGAATTTCCTGCCGGACGTCTATGTACGCTGCAAGGCGTGCGGCGGCCACCGTTACAACCGCGAGACGCTCGAGGTGAAGTACAAGGGAAAGAATATCGACGACGTGCTGAACATGACGGTCAATATGGCCGTGGAATTCTTCGAAAACATTCCCGCCATCCACCAGAAGTTGCGCGCGATTCAGGAGGTGGGGTTGGGCTATCTGACGCTCGGGCAGCCCTGTACGACCCTTTCGGGCGGCGAAAGCCAGCGCATCAAGCTCGCCTCGGAGCTTTCGAAGCGCGACACGGGCCGCACGCTCTACATTCTGGACGAGCCGACCACGGGACTGCATTTCGAGGACATCCGCCTGCTGCTGGAGGTGCTCGACAAACTCGTGGACCGCGGCAACACGGTCATCGTCATCGAGCACAACCTCGACGTCATCAAGGTCGCCGACCATCTGATCGACATGGGCCCCGAGGGCGGGGCGGCCGGGGGCCGGATCGTCGCCTGCGGCACGCCGCACGAGGTGGCGCGCTGTCCGGAGAGCCATACGGGCCGATTTCTCGAAAAATTAGGTCTTTAGCCTCCGCTGGCCCCGATTTTGCTTTCATAGCCGTAACAAATCTTATGTGCTATGAAAAAAACAGTCATCATCGTGCTCGGGCTGCTGATGTGTGCGGCGGCCGTCACCGTCATCGGACAGAAAAAGGTGCTCTCTCCGAAACAGGAGCGCCGCGAAGTGCGCGAGAAACGGCGTGCGGAGCGGATCGCCAACTACGAACAGTTCATGGATTCGCTCGTGCAGTCGCGCAACTTCCAGTTCAATCCGCAGTCGATGCAGCGCCAGCCGGCGGGGCCCCTGCGCCAGATCATGAACCCCGAGTTCAGCCTCGGCATCTGGGACGGCACGGCCGACATCTGCCTGCCTTATATAAAAGGGTATGTGGCTCCCTACTACGTCACGATCATCAACTACACGGTTTCCGATCTGCAGGGCTACACCACCGAACAGACCCAGGAGGGGTGGATGGTCAGCTTCTCGACCTCGCTCTTCTCGGCCTCGACCTATACCTTCACCCTCGAGATCTTCTCGCGCACGGGCGGGGCGAACCTGACGATCACCAATCCGTGGTACAATCCCGTGCAATATACGGGCACGATTTCGCAGTTCTATTAGCGGACTTTGCTTTTCCGCGGCGACCGCGGACCCTCCTTCGGCGACCGTTTCCGGCAGCTCATGCGGCCGGGAGCGGTCCGTCCGTTTTCCGGCGGGCGGTTATTCCCGGTAGATCAGCGCCACGGCCGAGACCGACACGCCCTCCTCCCGGCCTTCGAACCCGAGCCGTTCGGTCGTCGTCGCCTTGACCGACACGCGGTCCGTCTCCACGCCCATCGCTTCGGCCATCGCCGCGCGCATGGCGTCGATATGGGGACGCAGTTTGGGGCGCTGCATCCGGATCGTGCAGTCCACGTTGCCGATCTCGTATCCCTCGCGGCGCAGCAGCTCCGCCACGCGGCGCAGCAGAATTTTCGAGTCGATGCCCTTGAAGTCGGCCGACGTGTCGGGGAAGTGCAGCCCGATATCGCCCAGCGCCGCCGCACCCAGCAGCGCGTCGCACACGGCGTGTATCGCCACGTCGCCGTCCGAGTGCGCCACGCACCCCTTCGTGTGGGGGATCTCGACCCCGCCCAACACCAGATGCAGCCCCTCTTCGAGGGCGTGCACGTCGTATCCGTGTCCTATTCTGAAATCCATGTGTCGGAGGTTTTTCGCACCGCCGGCGTACCCGCGCGTCCTCTCTTCCGGGAACGTCGGACCGCACCGGGCGGCTTTTCTTGACATACAAAGATAACGCTCTCCCGCCTTTTTGCCAAGTCCGCCGGAAATTTTCCGTCCGGATTTTGCCGTTTGTGTTTTATTTTCGTATCTTTAGGTGCGATTCGCTTCCGGATCGGCGGAAAAACGAACCTTAAACTTTCGAAATATTATGAACACGACGCTCAATCCCGACCCGCTGGTGCGCTTTCTCGGAAAGCCCCGGGCAGCTTTCACCCGTTCGGACATCGTCCGGTATGTCCGGGAGAACGGAATCGAAATGATCAACCTGCGTTATCCGGGGGCCGACGGCCGCCTGAAGACGCTCAACTTCGTCGTCAACGACGAGGATTACCTGGAGAGCATCCTCACGTGCGGCGAACGCGTGGACGGGTCGAGCCTCTTTCCCTACATCGAGGCCGGGTCGAGCGACCTGTACGTCGTGCCGCGCTACCGCACGGCGTTCCGCAATCCCTTCGGCGGGATTCCCGCCGTGGACATCCTGTGCAGCTACTACACGAAGGACGGCGAACCGCTCGACATGGCTCCCGAGCAGACCCTCCGCCGTGCGCACGAGGAGCTGCGGCGCGCGACCGGGCTGGACTTTCACGTGATGGGCGAGCTGGAGTTCTACGTCGTCTCGCCGAAACAGGATCTTTTTCTGGCCGCCGACCAGCGGGGCTACCACGAATCGACGCCCTTCAACAAGGGCGCCGCGTTCCGTGCGCAGGCCATGAAATACATCGCCCAGGCGGGCGGCGAGATCAAGTACGGTCACTCCGAGGTGGGAAACTTCACGCAGGGCGACCGCATGTACGAGCAGAACGAGATCGAATTCCTTCCCACGGACCTCGAGTCCGCCGCCGATCAGCTCGTGGTGGCCAAATGGATCATCCGCACGCTGGCCTGCGAGTACGGTGTGGACGTGACGTTCGCGCCGAAGATCACTGCGGGCAAGGCCGGCAGCGGTCTGCATGTCCACACGCGTCTGATGCGCGGGGAGCGCAACGCGATGGTGGGGCCGGACGGCTCGCTGTCGGACGAGGCTCTGAAGGCCATCGCGGGCTACCTCTGGCTGGCTCCTTCGCTGACCGCCTTCGGCAACACCAATCCCACCTCCTATTTCCGGCTCGTTCCGCATCAGGAGGCGCCCACGAATATCTGCTGGGGCGACCGCAACCGCTCGGTGCTCGTGCGCGTGCCGCTGGGCTGGAGCGCAGGGGCGGGCCGCATGGCCTGCGACGCCAATCCGCTGGAGCGGCCCGCGACGCCGGACGTGAACCTCAAGCAGACCGTCGAGTTCCGCTGTCCCGACGGCTCGGCCGACATCTACCTGCTGCTGGCCGGACTGGCCGTCGCTGCGCGCCACGGCTTCGAGATGGAGAACGGCACGCAGTACGCCCGCGACCGCTATGTGGACGTCAATATCTTCGACGAGCGGCATCGGGAGGTGCTGGCGCGGCTGAACCGGCTTCCCGCCTCGTGCGAGGAGTCGGCGCGGCGGCTGGAGGAGCACCGGGCCGTTTACGAGCGCCACGGCGTCTTCTCGCCGCGCCTGATCGACGGACTCGTCGCACGCCTCGCGGCTTTCCGAGACGCCGACCTGCGGCGGGAGCTGGCCGGGGACGAAGAGAAGGTCCGCAAGCTGGTCGAAACCTATTTTTATTGCGGCTGACCGCAGTTTTTCCGTCCGAAATCCGTACCTTTACGGGTGGAATCCCGGGACTGTCCCGGCTTTCCGCCCGATGGGGCGTATCCGTACGTGCGGTGCGTTTCCGGATCGCCGGCCGGGCGTCCCGTTTTGCTGCGCTTTCGTTGCGAACGCCTCCGCCCGGGGCGGGGATTCAGGGCCGAGTCGGACTTGTGCGTGCCGTCGCGGGCGGCGAATCGCGGCTGTCCGGATTCGCACGGCGGCGTAAGGGCGTTGCATAGATTGAGGAAAATAAGTGTAACTCTAACATTTTTATAGTATGTCAGCAATCACCTCGCTGGAACCCCGCATCGTCTGGGAGCAGTTCGATGCCATCACGCGGGTTCCGCGCCCTTCGAAGAAAGAGGGCAGGATCATCGAATTTCTCGTCGCGTTCGCCGAGAAGCACGGCATCGAATACAGTAAGGACGCCACGGGCAACGTCGTGATGCGCAAGCCCGCCACCCCGGGTTACAAGGACCGTCCGGGCGTGATCCTGCAATCGCACATGGACATGGTCTGCGAGAAGCGTTCGGATGTCGAGTTCGACTTCGAACACGACGCCATCCGCACGCGCATCGACGGCGGGTGGGTGAAGGCCGAAGGAACGACGCTCGGCGCCGACTGCGGCATCGGCATGGCCGCCGCATTGGCCGTGCTGCTCGACCCCGCGGCGCAGCACGGGCCGCTGGAGGCACTCTTCACCGTCGATGAGGAGACGGGGCTCACCGGAGCCTTCGGACTGGGGGAGGAGATGCTCACGGGCAAATACCTTCTGAACCTCGATTCGGAGGACGAGGGCGAGTTGTTCATCGGCTGCGCCGGCGGCATCGACACCCTCGCCACGTTCCGTTACACGGCCGGGGCGGCACCTGCCGACTACGCCTATTTCCGCGTCGGGGTCTCGGGATTGCAGGGCGGCCATTCGGGCGACGACATCGACAAGGGCCGCGTCAATTCGAACAAGGTCGTGGCGCGTTTCCTGTGGGCCGCGATGCAGGAGTTCGACCTGCGGCTGAGCCGTTTCGACGGCGGCAATCTCCGCAATGCCATTCCGCGCGAGGCATGGGCCGTCTTCGGCGTGCCGGCCGGCCGCAAGACCGGGTTCGCCGCCTTCTGCGAGCGGTTCGCCGCCGACCTCGGAGCCGAATTCCGCCTGCGCGAGCCGTCGTTTAGGATCGACTTTTCGGAGACGGAGCGCCCCGCGTCGGTCATCGACGCCGCGACGCAGCGGGGGCTGGTCTATGCGCTCGCGGGCGTGCCGAACGGCGTCGTGGAAATGTCGTTCGCCGTGCCGGGGCTGGTCGAGACCTCCACGAATCTCGCCTCGGTGAAGTTCGAGGGCGAGGACCGCATCGTCGTCACCTCGTCGCAGCGTTCTTCGGTCGAGAGCGCCAAGCTCTGTGTCATGCGGAGCGTCGAGGCGGTCTTCGCGCTGGCCGGGGCCGAGGTCGTCCATTCGGACGGCTATCCGGGCTGGGAGCCCGACCCCGCGTCGCACCTGCTGGAGGTGACCGCCGGCGCCTACGAACGGCTGTTCGGCACGAAGCCCAGGGTCCGTGCGATCCACGCCGGGCTGGAATGCGGGCTTTTCCTCGAAAAATATCCCCGTCTGGAAATGGTCTCCTTCGGGCCGACCCTGCGCGGCGTCCATTCGCCCGACGAGCGGCTCGAAATCGCCACGGTCCCCAGATTCTGGGAGCTGCTGCTGGAGACGCTGCGTAGCCTCTGATCCGGCGGTATTCCGTTCGGAGCGGCGTGCGACAAACCGTTTGTCGCACGCCGCTTTCGCGTTTGGCACTCCCGGAATTTTTGCTATATTTGTAGTGCAAAAGGACCTGATCGTATGCCGAAAAGTCTCTTCTGCCTCGTCGTTTTCCTGCTGTCGGGCGGAACGGCTGCGGCACAGTATCCCGACGACGAGTACTATCCCTATGCCGAACGCGAGGAGCGGCGGGAACTGCTCGTGACCGATTCGACCCTTTTCTACCGCGCCGTCCAGTCCGCCGCCGACCTCTACGGCGAGCAGACGGACTTCAACCTGCCGCAGGTGGCCTTCAAGCGCCGCGGGCTGGAACGCCGCGCCGGGCGCATCTCCTTCGCGGGCATGGACCTGTCGTACCGTTATCTTCCGGCCTTGCGGCTGCTGGGCGCGGAGGAGATCCGTTACGCCGGACTCGTGCCGCCGCCCGGCGAGTCGGGCGGTGCGGGCGGTGTCCGTCTCGTCGGCTTTTCCGCCGGGGAGCCGTTGCTGCCCTTTCTGGCGTCGGTGCGGCTGACCGACCGCAATTACCTCGCGGGGGCGAAGGTCGCCGCCTCGGCGCATCTGGGGCGGGGGTGGCGCGCCTCGCTGGCGCTGGATGCCCGCACGGGACGCGACATGCACGTCGAGGGCGTCTTCACCAATGCCCTGACCGTCGGACTGCGGCTCTTCCGCCGTTTCGGCGGGGAGCACGCCTTGTCGCTGGTCTGTATCGTCCCGCCCTCGGTGCGGGGCACGCGTCTTTCCTCCTCGGAGGAGGCTTTCACGCTGACGGGCGACCGGCTCTACAATCCGGCGTGGGGCTATCAGGACGGGCGGGTGCGCAATTCGCGCGTGCGGCGCGAGACGCTGCCGCTCCTCGTCGCCGACTACGCCGTGCCGCTCTCGGAGGCGGCCTCGCTCTCGCTCCGCCTCGGGGCCGAAGCGGGCGTCGCGCGTTACAGCATGCTCGACTGGTACGACGCCCGCACCCCGATGCCCGACAACTACCGTTACCTGCCGAGCTACACGGACGATCTCGAAACCGAGCGGGCGTGGCTCACGCGCGACCCGCGCTATACGCAGATCGACTGGGACGAGCTGATTCGCCGCAACCGGATGCAGGGCGGTCATGCGGTCTATGCGCTCGACGACCGGGTGGAGCGGCCCGTGCGTCTCTGCTTCGACGCCGCCTTTTCGGTCCGCACGGACTCCCGCCTGACGCTCCGCTGCGGGGTGTCGCTGCGCAGCGACCGAACCCGTTTCTACCGGCAGATGCGCGACCTGCTCGGGGCCGGTTACGTGACGGATATCGACCGCTACCTGGTGGACGACGACACGTACAGCAACCTGCTCCAGAACGATCTGCGCCATCCCGACCGCACGATCCGCGAGGGCGACCGCTTCGGTTACGACTATGCGATCCGTTCGCGCGAAATCCGGGCGCGGTTCTGCGCCGAATACCGCTCCGACCGTTTCCGCTTCGATCTCTGCGCCGAGCTGGGCGCCGCCGCCGTCCGGCGGCGGGGGTTCTACGAGAAGGAGCTCTTCCCCGGAGCGCTCTCCTACGGACCTTCGCGCACGGTCCGTTTCGCCCCGTGGCGGCTGAAGGCGCTCGCCGGCTGGTCCTTCTCCCCGCGCAGCTACCTCGAGGCCGCCGTCATGGCCGGAGCCGAACCGCCGCTCTCCGAAGCGCTTTTCTACCAGCCTTCCTACAACAACCGCATCGTCGATGATCCGTCGCCCGAGCGCACCTTCGCCGCCGAAGCGTCGTGGCGCCGCACGGGGCCTTCGCTCGACATGCGCATCACGGCCTTCGCCGTCGCCGTGTTCGACGGTCTGGAGACACGGCGCTATTACGACGATCTGGCGGCGCTCTTCTGCGACATGTCCGTTGCGGGGATCGGCCGTCTCTGCCTGGGGATCGAGGCTGCCGCCGAGATGCGCCTTTCCTACCGCTGGAGCCTTGCGCTGGCCGCTTCGGCGGGCCGCTACCGCCATATCCGCGATCCGCTCCTCACGGTCCTCTCCGACGTGGACAACACGGCGGTTCTGACGCATGCCGCAGGGCGTATGGCCGGCTGCGCGGTGGGCGGAACGCCCCAGACCGCGGCCACGGCCGGGGTTTCCTACTTCGGTCCGAAAGGGTGGGGCGGCCGTCTGTCGGCAGGCTATGCCGGCGGACGCTACGTCGAGCCGATGCCTCTCCGCCGCACGGACCGCATCGCCGGACAGGCCGCGCTCACGCCCGAGGCGTTCGACGCCTTCACCCGTCAGGAACGCCTCGCCGACGCCTTCACGCTCGATGCGTCGTTGTTCAGAACCTTCTATTTCGACCGTTCGCGGCTGACCGCTTCGCTGCTGCTGCGCAACCTCACGGGCGGGCGGGACACGGTTTACAACGGCTACGAGTCGCTGCGCGTGCGGCGCATCCGTTCGGGCGACGCGACGGAGTGGATGCCCCATGCTTCGCGCCGGACGTACGCCTGGCCGCGTTCGTTCTACCTTACGGTCTCTTACCGTTTCTGACCGGAGGGTAAAAAATCGTTCGGTTTTTTTGCATTTCGATACAAAATACGTATTTTGGAAGGTGAAAAACCTTTAAAATATCCCGCGTTATGATTATCGGCATTCCAAAAGAGATCAAGAACAACGAAAATCGCGTCGGCCTCACTCCCGCCGGCGTGCAGGAGTTCGTCAAACGGGGACACGACGTCTTCGTGCAGGCTTCGGCCGGCGAGAACAGCGGTTTCCCCGACAGCGCCTACGAGGCGGTCGGCGCCCGTATCCTCCCCACGATCGAGGAGATCTACGCCACGGCCGAGATGATCGTCAAGGTCAAGGAGCCGATCGCTCCCGAGTACAGGCTCATCCGCCGGGGGCAGCTCGTCTTCACCTATTTCCACTTCGCCAGTTGCGAGGCGCTGACCCATGCGATGATCGACAGCGGGGCGGTCTGCTGCGCCTACGAGACGGTCGAACGGGCCGACCGTTCGCTGCCGCTGCTCATTCCCATGTCCGAGGTGGCGGGGCGCATGGCCACGCAGGAGGGACGCTACTTCCTCGAGAAGCCGCGCGGCGGCAAGGGCGTGCTGCTGGGCGGCGTTCCGGGCGTGAAACCCGCCAAGGTCTTCGTCATCGGAGCCGGCGTGGTCGGTACGGCCGCGGCCCGCACGGCCGCCGGAACGGGCGCCGACGTGACGATCTGCGACATTTCGCTGCAACGGCTCACCTACCTGGCCGACGTGATGCCGCGCAACGTCAAGACGCTCATGTCCTCGGAATACAACATCCGCGAGGAGCTCAGACACGCCGATCTGGTGATCGGTTCGGTGTTGATTCCCGGCGCGAAGGCGCCGAAACTCGTCACGCGGGAGATGCTGCGCGAGATGGAACCCGGAACGGTGATGGTGGACGTGGCCATCGACCAGGGCGGTTGTTTCGAGACGTCGCATCCGACGACGCACGAGGATCCCGTCTATTACGTGGACGGTATCCTGCACTATTGCGTGGCGAACATTCCGGGCGCCGTGCCGCGCACTTCGACCCTCGCGCTCACGAACGCCACGCTGCCCTATGCCCTCCAGTTGGCCGACAAGGGATGGCGCCGCGCCGCGAAGGAGAATCCCGAGCTGGCGCTCGGTCTGAACATCGTCGAGGGCCGGGTGGTCTATCGTCCCGTGGCCGAGGCGTGGGGACTGGAGTACGAGCCGCTGGCGCTCTGATCTTCCGGGGAGCGTCCTGGAAAACGTCCCGTCGCAGCCGTCGCCTGCGGCGGGACGTGCCGTCTGCCGCTCCGGGTCCGGTTTTTCCCGGAATCCGTTCCGGTACGCCGGGTGCGGAACCGGTGCGGGGCGTTTTGTTCTGCGCCGCATCAAATAAATTTGCCGCAGCGCCCGCTTTGCACTATCTTTGCCCCTTGAAAAGAAAACCGTTATGGCAAGTTCCAACTTCGTAGATTACGTGAAGATTTTCGCCCGCTCGGGTCACGGCGGGGCCGGCTCGGCGCATTTCCGCCGCGAGAAGTTCGTGGCTTTCGGCGGTCCGGACGGCGGCGACGGCGGCAAGGGCGGCAGCATCGTCTTGCAGGGCGACAGGCAGTACTGGACGCTGATCCACCTCAAGTACCAGCGCCACCAGTTCGCCGAAGACGGGCAGAACGGATCGGGCGCCCGCTCGTCGGGCCGGGATGCGCGGGACATCGTCATTCCCGTGCCGCTGGGTACGGTCGCACGGCGGGTCGTGGAGCTGGAGGACGGCACGACGACCACCGAACCCGTGGGCGAGGTGACCTCCGACGGCGAACGGATCGTGCTGCTCCGGGGCGGCCGGGGCGGTCTGGGCAACTGGCACTTCAGGAGCGCCACGAACCAGACGCCGCGTTACGCCCAGCCGGGCGAGGAGGGCGAGGAGGGCGCTTTCATTCTCGAACTGAAGGTGCTGGCCGACGTGGGGCTGGTGGGCTTCCCCAATGCGGGCAAATCCACGCTGCTGTCGGTCGTCTCGGCCGCGAAGCCGAAGATCGCCAACTACGCCTTCACGACGCTCGAGCCCAATCTGGGTATCGTGGAGGTCCGCGACGGCCGTTCGTTCGTCATGGCCGACATTCCGGGCATCATCGAGGGGGCGCACGAAGGCCGCGGCCTCGGCACGCGCTTCCTGCGCCATATCGAGCGCAATTCGGTGCTGCTGTTCATGATTCCTGCCGACAGCGACGACATCCGCCGCGACTACGACATTCTGCTCGGGGAGCTCACGCAGTACAATCCCGAGCTGCTCGACAAGGAGCGGCTGCTGGCCGTCACCAAGTGCGACATGCTGGACGAGGGGCTGATCCGCGAGATGCGCGCGCACCTGCCCGAGGGCGTTCCGGCGGTGTTCATCTCCTCGGTGTCGGGGCTGAATATCCGGCAGCTGAAGGATATGCTTTGGGAGGCGCTCCAGCGCTGATCCGCCGGAGCCCGTCCTGCCGGAGGCGATATATTCGCCGGCCCCGTCCCTCGCGTCAGAGACCGTTCTCCGGAAACAGGATGTCGCGGTTGGTGACGCGCAGCGTGTATTTTCCGTCGAAATAGTCGATTACGCCGTATATCGAGCCCGTGCCCGCCGGTACGGGCTCTTTGGCGTAGGTGCAGGTCCCGGCGGTTCGCACGGGCAGGGTGTGCCCCTCGTCGTCGGCGAGCGTACGCTCGGTGGTCACGCTCCGGCCCGTCTGCGGGTCGGTGTCGCACCATTTCGCGCCCGCCTGCGGAAAATGCACGCCGTCGATCCGGACGCGGGTGTCGATATGCCGTTCCGCGATCCGGTCGATCGTGACGGCTTCGGCTCGCAGCCCCTCGTCCGCCTCCGGCATCCGGATACTGACGTAGCGGGCGAAATCCTCCGCCGGAATGCGGCCTGCGCCGCTGCCTTCGGGGGCGACCCCGATCTGGATCTTCCCGCCGTAGTCGCACAGCACGAGACCGTGGCAACGCAGCGTCGCCACGTAGCCGAACGGACAGACGTCCGCCACCGATTCGAGGTCTGCGGCGACGGTGATTCCGCCCGTCGCATCCTCGATCACCAGCGATTTGGTGAATTCGCCGTAACGGTCGTTCGCCGCGACGTAGCCCTGCACCGTGATCTCCTGCGTCACGACGACGCTGTTCCTTCCGTCGCAGAGCGACTTGAGATAGGCCACGGAGTTCGTCGCCCGCTGCTCCTCGCGGGGCGCGGGATGCGTGGCCTCGTCGCATCCGGCAGCGAGCGCCGCCGCGCATACGGCGAGCAGCGCTTCAAAGTGTCCGGCAGTCCGTCTCATCGCGCAGTTTGAGTATGTAACGGCCTCCGCCCGTCTCGTCGTGCTGGAGAATCCCCGTGAGCGACACCTGCCCCGCGGGTACTTCCTCGTCCGCGAAACGCGCATAGGTGCGGACGTAGGTGTAGATTTCCGCGCCCTCGTCGTCGGCGAAGCGCTTGTATCCGGACCAAGTCGAACCCGAAAGGTCTTCGGGACGGTAGATGAGGCGGTCGATACGCACCAGCGTTCCGCAGCGCTCCGGCGTCAGCTCCGCGATCCGGAGCCTCGCGGGTTCGAGTTCCCGCAACGTCTCTCCGTGACGGATCAGCGCGGCGTCGAGCGCGGGCTTCGATCCGATGTAATCCGTCGCATAGCCGCTTCCGGGGTCGGGCAGCCGTCCGGCTTGCAGTACGCCGCGGCTTTCGCCCACGGCGAGCCCTTCGAGCCGCAGCGTCACGCGGCAGCCCGCGGGGTAGTCGTTATGAAGCTGGTCTATGCCTGCCATGACCTCGATCGCCGCGTTCCCGTCCTCGATGCAGAGGGAGCGGTAGAAGTTGCGCGCCCGGTCGCTGCTCGTCACCGTGCCTTCGACCGTGATGTCGCCCGTCACGGGGAAGGTCTCCCCGGCGTAGAGCGCGCGCAGCGCGGCGATGGTTTCAGTCCGCGGGGGCGGCTGCGCGCCGTCGTCCGGCTCCCCGAACGAGGAGTCGCAGCAGCCCGCCGCCAGCGACAGCAGCGCTCCGAGAACCGTTGCACGCCGTATCATTGCTCGATGCGCGAATCCTTGAGTCCGAGGAAATAGAGGATGCCGTCCAGTCCGATCGTCGAGATCGACTGCCGAGCCGTGGCCTTCACCTTGGGCTTGGCGTGGAAGGCGATCCCCAGTCCCGCGAGGCTGAGCATCGGCAGGTCGTTGGCCCCGTCGCCCACGGCCACCGCCTGCGCGAGGTTGATCTCCTCGAACTGACACAGCAGACGCAGCAGCTCGGCCTTGCGGCGTCCGTCCACGATTTCGCCCGCGTAACGGCCCGTCAGGCGTCCGTTCTCGACCTCCAGCTCGTTGGCGTAAACGTAGTCGAAGCCGTACCTCTGCCGCAGGTAGTTGCCGAAATAGGTGAATCCGCCCGAAAGGATCGCCGTCTTGTAGCCCACGCGTTTGAGAATGGTCATCATGCGTTCCAGTCCCTCGGTGATGGGCAGCGAGCGGGCGATCTCCTCCATCACCGCGACGTCCAGCCCCCTGAGCAGCGCCACACGCTGGGTGAAACTCTCGCGGAAGTCGATTTCGCCCCGCATGGCGCGTTCGGTGATTTCGCGCACCTCGGCTCCGACGCCGGCCCGGTCGGCCAGCTCGTCGATCACTTCGGTCTCGATGAGCGTCGAATCCATGTCGAAGCAGATCAGCCTCCGGCTGCGGCGGTAGATGTCGTCGCGCTGGAACGAGACGTCGAGCCCCAGCTCCGAGAGGTTCATGAACCGCTCCTGCATCGCGGCGCGCTCCTCGTCGGTGAGCGACCCGCGCACCGAAAGCTCGATGCACGACCGCGCCGTGCGGTCGTCCTCGCGCAGGGGTACGCGCCCCGTCAGGCGTTTGATGGCGTCGATGTTGAGCCCGTGTTCGGCCACGGTTTTCGTCACCTCGGCGATGTGGCGCGCCGTCACGGTGCGTCCCAGCAGCGTGATGATGTAGCGGTTCTTGCCCTGCCGGCTCACCCAGTCCTCGTAGCGGCGTTCGGCGATCGGGGCGAATCGGATCATCACGCCCAGCTCCGAGGCTTTGAACAGCAACTCCTTCATGATGTTGCCCGACTTGTCGGCCGTGGTCCGTATCAGGATGCCGAGCGTCAGCGACTGGTGGATGTTGGCCTGGCCGATGTCGAGGATGAAGGCGTCGTAGCGCGCCAGAATCTCGGTCAGCGACGAGGTCATGCCGGGCTTGTCCTCCCCGGATATGTTGATCTGAATGATTTCTACGTCGTTTCGCATCTTCGGTGGTGTATTTCGGTCCTCTTCTGCAAGAATATGGACAAAGTTAATAAACTTCTCTTTTTTTTGGCTATTTTTGCATGGCAAACTTCTAAGGAACGGAATTATGAATTTTCTCGACGGCATCCTGTTCGCCCTTTTCGCCGAGGCGGACAAGTCGGCTCCCCTGATGGTCCCCGACAGCGTGCAGAAGGCCAATTTCGCCGAAACGGTCCGCAAGCTGGCCAACCTCGACGTGGACCAGCTGCTGCAAAACCTGCTCTCCGAGTCGGTGTGGATTCTCATCAAGGTCCTCATCGCGCTGGCTATCTACTTCGTCGGACGCTGGATCGTGCGGCGGATCATACACCTTCTCGATGCCGTCTGCGAGCGGCGCAGGGTGGACGTGTCGCTGCGTTCGTTCCTCCGCAATACGGTCCGCGTGGTCTTCACGCTGTTGCTGGTGCTCATCGTGGTCTCCACGCTGGGCGTGAACGTCACGTCGCTCATCGCCGTCTTCTCGGCCGCCACGCTGGCTATCGGCATGGCCCTGAGCGGTACGGCGCAGAACTTCGCCGGCGGGGTGATGATCCTGCTGATGAAGCCCTACCGCATCGGCGACTACATTTCGGCGCAGGGACAGTCGGGCACGGTCCGCGAGATCAAGCTCTTCTCGACGGTCATCACGACCGTGGACAACCAGACGATCTACATTCCCAACAACTCCATCGCCACGGCCATCATCGACAACTATTCGACGGCCGACGTGCGCCGCGTGGACTGGACCGTGGGCATTTCCTACGGCGACGACGTGGACACGGCCCGCAGGACCATTCTCGGCATGCTTGCGGCCGATCCCCGCGTGTTGTGCGAACCGGCCGAGCCGGTGGTGTGGGTCTCGGCGCTGGCCGACAGCTCGGTGAATCTCACCGTGCGCGTGTGGACGAAGAACACCGATTTCTGGGACGTCTTTTTCGAGTACAACGAGCGGTTCTACAAGGAGCTGCCAGCCGCGGGAATCAACTTCCCCTTCCCGCAGATGGACGTGCATGTGAAGAACGAATAACCTTAACCCAAAGATATTCATACGATTATGGAACTGAAAGAGATTCTGGCCATTTCGGGGCAGCCCGGACTTTATAAATATGTGGCGCAGTCCACGCGCGGCGTGATCGTCGAGTCGCTGCTCGACGGCCGGCGCATGAACGCCGCGGCGAACGCCCGTGTGAGCGCCCTCTCGGAGATTTCGATGTTCACCGAGGGCGACGACATTCCGCTCGCCGAGGTGTTCACCCGCCTCTACGCCCATACGGGCGGGAAGGAGGCCATCAGCCCCAAGGAGGCTCCCGAGAAGCTCAGGGCCTTCTTCGCCGAGGTACTCCCCGAGTACGACCGTGACAGGGTGCATGTCTCGGACATGAAGAAGTGCTTCGCGTGGTTCAACATCCTCATTGGAGCCGGTTTCACGGAATTCCGTCTCCCCGCCGAGGAGGAGTAGCGGACCTATGCCCGGCCTCTCGTAAGGGGCCGGTTTTTTACGGAAACGGGAGGGTCCGCGGACCCTTTCATGAAGAAACGACGATATGGAACAGAAGATCAAAGCGCTGGCTCTGGTGGCCCACGACAACATGAAGCGCGACCTGGCCGAATGGGTCGATTGGAACTGCGCGAAACTCAGTCCGCACCATCTGATATGCACCGGTACGACGGGCAAGATGGTCGAGAAGACGCTCCGCGATCACCGCAGGGAGCACGACAAGGCCGACGGACCGCATCCCGACCTGCGCATTACGCTGCTCAAGTCGGGCCCGCTGGGCGGCGATCAGCAGCTCGGATCGCTCATCGCCGACGGCAGGATCAATGCGCTGATTTTTTTCTGGGACCCCATGTCGGCCCAGCCGCACGATGTCGATGTCAAGGCGCTGCTGCGCCTGGCGACGCTTTACAACGTTCCCACGGCCATCAACCGCTCTTCGGCCGACTTCCTGATCTCCTCGCCGCTGTTCGAGGATGACGGCTACGAGCCGGTGGTCAAAGATTACAAGGCTTATATCGAGCGTGTGCTGAAGTAGCGGCATGAATACGGCCGTTACCGCCGCCTCTCCCTGTCTGGCTGCGGTTCCCCGCTGTCAGAGGTCGTGCGACAGCGGCGCGGGGACCGTGCCCGAGAGGTCGAAGTCTCCCCAGCGCTCGGCGATGAAGTCGAGCGTGGAGTAGAGTTCGTCGGGATCGAGCGACGTCACGAGTTTGAGGCGCGTGGCCTTGAAATCGGGCAGCCCCTTGAAGTAGTTGGTCAGGTGGCGGCGCATTTCCAGAATCCCCACGTGCGGGCCTTTGACCTCGAGCGACTTGCCCAGGTGCTCCCGGGCGATCTCCACCCGCTCCGCGACCGACGGCTGGGGCAGCACCTCGCCTGTCCGGAGGAAGTGCTTCACCTCGCGGAAGATCCACGGCCGGCCGTAGGTCGCGCGGCCGATCATCACGCCGTCCACGCCGTAGCGTTCGAACATTTCGGCCGCCTTCGGTCCCGAATCCACGTCGCCGTTGCCGATGATCGGAATGCGTATCTGCGGGTTGTTCTTCACCCGGCCGATCAGCGTCCAGTCCGCTTCGCCTCGGTACATCTGTGCGCGCGTGCGGCCGTGGATCGTCAGCGCGGCGATGCCCGTGTCCTGCAGGCGGAGGGCGATCTCCTCGATATTTTTCGACTCGTCGTCCCATCCGAGGCGTGTTTTCACCGTCACGGGTTTGTTCACTGCCCCGACGATCCGCCGCGTCATTTCGACCATCAGCGGCACGTCGCGCATCATGCCCGATCCGGCTCCCCGTCCGGCGATCTTCTTCACCGGGCAGCCGAAGTTGATGTCGATGATGTCCGGCCCGGCCGCTTCGGCCATCCGCGCCGCCTCGACCATCGGTTCGACGAGGTGGCCGTAAATCTGGATGCCCACGGGGCGTTCCGCCTCGTCGATCTCGAGCTTGCGGAGCGATTTGGCCGCGTCGCGGATCAGACCGTCCGAGGAGATGAACTCCGTGTAAACCACGTCGGCCCCGAACCGTTTGCACATGTAACGGAACGACGGGTCCGTCACGTCCTCCATCGGAGCCAGCAGAAGCGGCTTCTCGCCCAGTTCGATGTCCGCTATTTTCATACCTCTTGTGCCGGGTCTTCCGGGATGCGCGTGATGAGTATTTTGTCGATGCGTGCGCCGTCCATGTCCACGATCTCGAATCCGAAACCGCCCCATTGCAGCCGCTCTCCGGTTGTCGGGATGTGCTTCAGTTGATCGAGGATCAGGCCGCTGACGGTGTTGTAGGCGTTGGTGGGGTGCTCCTCCTCGGCACCGAAGTGGAGCAGGAAGTCGTAGAACGGGCATTGCCCGTCCACCAGGCAACTGCCGTCCTCGCGCGGAACGATGTCCGGCTCCTCGCTCTGCTCGGGCAGCTCGCCCACGAGCGCCTCGAAGATGTCGCGCAAGGTGATGATGCCGCGCGTCACGCCGAATTCGTCGCAGATGATGCCGTATCCCAACTGTTCGTTGCGCAACTGTTCGAGGGCATTGTAAACCTCGAAACCCTCGTGGAAGAACTTGGCCGGCTCGATCAGCGCGCGCAGGTCGAACCCTTCGTCGGGGAGGTGTACGAACAGGTCCTTTAGGTAAACCACGCCGAGCAGTCTGTCGAGCGTTCCGTCTCCCACCGGGTAGCGGTTGTGCGGCTCGGCGGCGACCTTCTCGCGGATCTGCTGCGCGTTCATCGCCGCGTCGAGCCACACCATTTCGCTGCGGTGGGTCATGATCGACTCCACCGTGCGGTCGCCCAGCGAGAAGACCCGGCCGACGATCTGCTGTTCGACCTGCTGCACCTCGCCGTCCTCGGCCCCCTCCTGGATGATCGAGCGGATCTCCGCCTCGGTGACCTTCGTTTCGGCCTCGCGCAGTCCGAGCAGGCGGGTCACGCCTGCCGTGCTCTTGGAGAGCAGCCAGACGAACGGCGAGGCCGCGGCCGCGAGCAGCCGCATCGGGCGGGCCATGATCTTGGCCATGCGTTCGGCGGCGTTCATGCCGATCCGTTTGGGAACCAGCTCGCCGAAGATGAGCGTGAGGTAGGTGACGACGATGACGATGGCGAACTGCGCCGCGAGGGTGGCCGTGGCGATCGGAATACCCAGCCGCGCCAGCTCCGCGCCCGCCTTGCCGGCCAGCGCGTCGCCCGAGTAGATACCCGTGAGGATGCCGATCAGCGTGATGCCGATCTGGATGGTCGAGAGGAACCGGTCCGGGTCCCGGGCGAGTTTGAGCGCCTGCCGCGCCGACGCGCTGCCCTGCCGGGCCTGCATTTCGAGGTTCGAACGGCGCGCCGAGATGAAGGCGATTTCCGACATGGCGAACAGGCCGTTCAGCAGGATCAGTAACAGAATGATCAGTATTTCCATCTGACGAGTGTTGGTCGTTTTCCGGCGGCGGACGGCGGCGGTTCCGAAGGGACGGATACGGCCCGGCCGGGGCCTGCCGCCCGCATCGCGCGGGTTATTTTCCGCAAAGATAGGCAATGTTTTCCGATATTGGGGAGATTCCCGCCCCCGGGAATTGATTATTCGTCGAAAATCGCTAAATTTGCAGGCGAAAAATCGCAGAGCATACAATGAATATCGAAACCTTTATCTCGGATGCGGTCCGCCGTTCGGTGGAGGCGCTTTACGGCGAGCTTTCGGGCGAGCAGTTGCAGATTCAGAAAACCCGCAGGGAATTCGAGGGCGACTACACCCTCGTGACCTTTCCGCTGCTGCGCCGCAGCCGCAAGTCGCCCGAGGCCACTGCGACCGAGATAGGCGAATACATGACGGCCCACGTGCCGGAGATCGCGTCGTTCAACGTCATCAAGGGATTCCTGAACCTTTCGCTCGACGGCGCGTTCTGGGCGGCCCGCTTCGAGGAGATCGCCGCCGACGACCATTTCGGCCAGGCCGCGCCGACGGGCCGCACCGTGATGATCGAGTACTCGTCGCCCAATACCAACAAGCCGTTGCACCTGGGCCATATCCGCAATAACCTGCTGGGTTACTCCGTGGCGCAGATCCTCGCGGCCAACGGCCACACGGTCATCAAGGCCAACCTGGTGAACGACCGCGGCATCCATATCTGCAAGTCGATGCTGGCGTGGAAACTCTACGGCAACGGCGAAACGCCCGCCACGTCGGGCATGAAGGGCGACCACCTCGTAGGCAAGTACTACGTCGAGTTCGACAAGCACTACAAGGAGCAGGTCAGGGAACTCGTGGCCGCCGGGCAGTCGGAGGACGAGGCCAAACGGAACGCGCCGATCATGCGCGAGGCGCAGGAGATGCTGCGCCGCTGGGAGGCGAAGGATCCGGAGGTCTATTCGCTTTGGGAGACGATGAACGGTTGGGTTTACGAGGGCTTCGACGTGACCTACAAGGCATTGGGTGTCGATTTCGACAAGGTTTACTACGAGTCGCAGACCTACCTGCTGGGCAAGTCGCTCGTCGAGGAGGGCCTTGCCAAGGGCGTCTTCTACCGCCGCCCGGACAATTCGGTGTGGATCGACCTCACGGGCGACGGGCTGGACGAGAAGCTGCTGCTGCGCGGCGACGGCACGTCGGTTTACATGACGCAGGACCTCGGTACGGCCTACCGCCGTTTCGAGGACAACCG
>OLRF01000465.1_pt1 | contig 52345 bp, 70 predicted proteins | sample 1672061 | NCBI WGS metagenome assembly OLRF01 (sample SAMEA3136641, study PRJEB25190) | human gut metagenome | reverse complement strand
GTCCATGACGCATCATATATAAATGTTTCATTATAATTTTCCTCCTGTATTTATGCGGTTTTTTAGGGGTTTGAAACACTATGAAAGCGTAAACTAGTAACAAATCAGTAACAAGAAAAGCCGCTTAGAGTGCTTCAACCGCTAACACAATAAGTATATCATAATATAATAAAAAAGCCGACAAAAGTCGGCTCTCTCATATAAGAAAAATAATAAAGATTTTGGTTTGTTGTAATAGCTGCAGAAAGGAGACGCATATTTACAACAACATAATTATATAATCCTGAGTGCCATTTATCAAGTATCATGTGGAACGCTTTCGGAACGCTCATGGAACGCTAGAATTTTATCTTGTTGATCTCTGTCCATAATTTATTCTTAGAGGCATTGGTATAGATATCAAAGGTGATATCATTCAGTTTGTGCCCAAGAACCTTCTTACGTATATAAATATCAATATTGTAAAGCTGACAAAGAGAAGCAAAAGTATCTCTTGTATCATGCATCTTGTGGTTCATGCCTAGCTGATCATTGAGGGCATAGAGTACAGTCATGTAAAACCATGTGCGCTTAGAATCAAATAGTCTTTCTTTCTTATTAATCAGTTCATCAATGACATACTGCTTGATTCCTTCATGAATCGGAATGATTCTGTTTCTTCCGGCTTCGGTCTTAGAACCGGTAATGATATAACTGATTTTTCTCTCTATTCCATCATCATTGCAAGGCTCATCTATGTGTATCTGTTTTCTATCAAGTGAGAGGAGTTCAGAAAGCCTACACCCTGTATAGATATAAATAAGCAGCACATGCGCTTCTGGAGTATCTAGTTTTTTGAGTTTCTTTATTTCATCAAGTGTAAAGGCTTTATGCATCGTTGATTTAGGAAGGCTCTTTATTTTTATATAAGTAGAATAATCATCATCTCTACTGATATATTTATGCATTACTGCATACTCGAAGACTTTGACACAGATGTACTTCATATCTCTCTGTACACTTACACCAGTATCCATTTGTTCAAATATGCTCTGCATATCTCTTAATGTGATTATATTGACAGGCATATTTGACAGTCTATCAAGGTGGCTGAATGCATTCAGAATATTCTTGTGTCCTTTTTCGGTTCTCTTAATAAAGGTTTCATTGTCTATGATAGTAAAGATTTCTTTGAATGTTGGTACTCTCTTTTGTGTCTTTTCCTGTATTCTATCAAACAGATCAGGAGCGAGGTTTCTTGCTTCTTCATTTGTTATGCTGCTTGATCTCTTTAATGAGTAAAGGGATAAGGCATTCAATGCTTCTTCTCTACTTGCAAAGGTGCCTATACATATCTGTTTCTTCTTTCCTGTTATGATATCACGTTCATCGCTCATAACTCTTGCACAGTAGGGGTTTCTTCTCTTACCCGATAATTTAACCACGGTACCTGTGTTATTCGGTCTGCGTCTAAATCTAGAGTTTCTAGGCATAATATGACACGTCCTTTCAGTTGTAATTTGCCTTGAACGTGCCAATCGTGATATAATAATACACGTAAAAGGACTTTATGAGATGTTTCTTTTATATGAGTGATATTGGCGTATCACTATCAGCATCCTAGTTGGCGCTAGGGTGTTTTTTTTATTTGCTCTTATATTACATCACTTTGAAAAGCGACGGCTCTTCCGATAACCCTAACTTGATTCAACTGCTCTCCAGTAAGGATTATATCCTGATACTTTGGATTCTCAGGCTTCAGAATAACTAGATTCTGTTCACGATAATAGAAGAATCTTTTTAGTGTAGCCTCATCATCTATGATTACTACAGCAATCTCTCCATTTTCTACTATGTCAGTTTTCTTCACAAAGACAATATCACCGTCATGGATCCTTGCGTTTATCATACTGTCGCCCTGGCACTGTAGACAGAAATCAGCACCAATATCAGTACCAACCATTATATAGCTTTCCCTGTCTTCATCCGCAAAGATAGGCTCACCACATGCAACCTTACCCAACATTGGGAGTTTAATCTTGTCTAGTTTATAGATATTGTTACAGTTGATTGCTTCTTCTTTGATTTCTTTTTCCTCAATTAAATCTGATTTACTAACTCCAAGATAATCAGCAATTAATTGTACTTTGTCCATTCTAGGCAATCTAGAACCATTGCACCATGTTGAAATTGTAGATTTGTTAATTTTTAAATCATTAATAATGTCTGTTTGTGTGATTCCCTTGATTCTCATTAATTTATTCAAGTTATCAGCAAAAACAGATTTATACTTATCATCTGACATGAAATTCACTCCTTTCTATATATAGTATACCACAATAAGAGTAGAACAATACACTTTTTGTAGAATATTTTCTACTTTTTGTTGCAATCTACTAAAAGTAGAGTATAATAGTGTTTGTAGAAAGGAGGACATATCAGTGAAGAAAAAGCGTAAAAGAAAAAGCAAGCACGAATTGCATTTGGCCCGCATCGCACTTGCTACATCAATCATCAACCTTATTATTTCAATAATCAACTTGATAAAAGATATTATGAAATAACGGTTGGGGAGAGGTTCTTCCTCTCTCTGATTGATACTAACTTTTTGTTTCGCTGTTGTCAATATATATCAGAGACGAAAGGAGATAATATTATGCAAATTATGTTTGATACATTACAAATTGTACTAAATATCGTAATTATTGTTTGTTTAATTAGCTTATTAAAGAAGTAGGAGGTAATACTGTTGAAAAAAATTAATATCACTTTAGAAGCAGCTAGAGTTAATGCAGGCTACACGCAAGAGCAAGCTGCTTCTAATTTAGGAGTTTCAAGATCTACTATAATTAACTGGGAAAATGGAAAAACCATCCCTGGAATTCCTTCAATGCATAAAATGTCACAATTATACGGAATCCCTTTGGATTGTATTTTTTTACCTTGTTACTCTACTAATAGTAGATTTAAAATCAAAGAAGGAGAATCAAAATGAATGAATTACAAGTATTTAAAAATCAAGAGTTCGGTTCAGTAAGAACATTAGTGATTAACAGTGAACCTTGGTTTGTTGGGAAAGACATAGCTGAAGCACTTGGCTATGAAAAGCCAACAGATACAGTTAGAAAGCGTGTTGATGAATACGATAGAGGTATCTCCAAAATGGAGACCCCTTCAGGTAAACAAAATATGGTTATCATCAATGAATCTGGTCTTTATAGCTTAGTCCTTTCAGCAAGTTACCAAGCGCCAAGAAATTTAAGAGATGGGTAACAAGTGAAGTACTCCCAGCATTAAGAAAAACAGGGCAGTACCAAGTGAAGGAACTAAGCGGACAGGAATTAATGGCTAAGGCATTAATCGAGGCTCAAAGCGTCTTAGCTGCTAAGGATAAAGTAATCGAGGAGATGAAGCCAAAGGTGGTATTTGCTGATGCAGTAGCAACTAGCCACACATCTATTCTCGTAAAATCTTAAAGCAGAATGGCATTGAAATGGGTCAGAAGCGTTTATTTGCATGGCTCAGAGAAAAAGGCTATCTGATCAAGCGCCAGGGCACTGATTACAACATGCCTACACAGAAGGCTATGGAACTAGGTCTCTTTGAAATCAAGGAAGGCTCTTACGTCAACGGTTCAGGTGTAAACATCACAACCAAGACACCTAAGATTACTGGCAAGGGTCAGCAGTATTTCATTAATAAGTTCCTTCAATAGGAGGTGATCATCATGGATGAATGGAGTATCAGCGTTGAGGAAGTAATGAGAATCACTAAGAAAAGTAGAGACTTCATCCTAAACGCTATAGAACAGGGCGTAATGCCTGGGTCAGTAGTAAAACATGACTCAGGTAAAAGAAGTACTTACATCCCACGTAAGGCCTTCTTTGATTACATGAACAATTATTATAGAGCTCCTTCAGATAAGTTGATTGCAGCAGTGGTAGAGGAGCTCACTAAAAGAAAGACAATTGAATAAGTAGCTTTAGTTGCTCGTAGGCACCTAAGGCTAGGAGACAAATAATAATTCGTAGAATGAACTGCAATACATAATTTAACATTTCTCTTTTTGGGTAATTCCATTGACTATACATACCTACTGTATACGGTCTCCTAGCGCTAAGTGCTTATGAGCACAAAAAAGAACACACGACAGCCATCGTGTGCTCCCACTCAATCTTCTCGGAAAAGATTGATAAAAATCAGACAGTGCTAATTGTAGCACAGAAAGAGGAAATTATGAATAGTAAAAGAATCGTATTGATTGCATTTAACACTTTTGTTTTAGGCATGGTTATTTCAATGATTAGTACAGGCACAAATTGGGATAGTACAGCCGCACATGTCTTAAGTGCTTTCTCATTAGGATTAAACATCTTATTTTTGGAATATATCGGATTAAAGGGGGATAAATAATCATGATCAAACACGTAGAAACACCATTCCTACACCTTGAGATTAAAAACGGGAACTGTGAAGTAACAGGAACAGGAAACACATGGCAGTACTTATTGCTATTTGCTTACATCGTTAAAGCTGCCAAAGAAGGACGCTTTACTAATGGGTTTGACGATGAAGGAGAAGAAAAGGAATTCAATATAATTCTAAATAAGGTATATGAATGTCCTGATGCTGCAATTGAAGCGTTTGGGCAGTTAGGTGATGTAAATAGTTATGATGCAATCTGTGAGGCTTTGGAGAAGCTAGACAACTTGTTTGAGGGGGATTACTTAGATGGAGAATAAGAAAGATATTCTAGAGAGCCTGTTTGAGACTCTAACTAGAACTAGAAAGTGGAGTGATGAAATAGCAGAAATGCTATATCACAAGGACAAGAACGGCAATGAAGAGGTCACTGTCAGACTTTATGAAGGTAATGCAGAAATGTTTATTGATGTTACTGGAGACAGTGGCATGGCTCTTATTAAAGATGTAATCGCAGCTTTAGAGGAAATATGATGACTTCTTTCAAAGGATTGTTCGATTGTCTCTATGATCCGATTCCAAAAGATAAAGAAGGGTGGCTCTCTCAGAGAAGAAAAGGAATTGGCGGTTCAGATGCTGGAATAATCGAAGGTGTCAACCGCTACACCACTCTTCATGAGTTGTGGGAAGATAAGACGGGCAGACAAAAAAGACCTCAGGTTTCAAATCATGCCATTGAGATGGGAAACCGTCTAGAGCCTGTAATGTTCAACCTGTTTGAAGCGCTCTATGGTGATGACTATGAAGTCATTGACACAAAGGATTATTCATTATCTCGCAAGGATAAGGATTGGATGCGAGCCAATCTAGATGGCGCTCTAATCAGAAAAGAAGATGGATCAAGCGGAATACTTGAAATAAAGTCAACCACTATTAATAAGTGGCAGTACTTCCAAGAAGAATGGGGCGATGATTCAATGCCTCAGACATATTACTGTCAGTGCTTGCACTACATGAATGTGACAGGCGCTGAATTCGTTGTCTTATTCGCAATAGCCATGATGCCATGGTGTGATGAAACCAAGACAATTATTAGAAGAATTGAAAGAAGCGAGGTGCTTTTGGATCTAATGCAGCTAGAAGCAGATGAAGAAGCCTTCTGGAAAAAGCACATCGTGGAAGATATTGAACCAAATTTTCTATAGGAGGAAGAAAAAAGAATGAGATTTAAACAAGAAATTAAAGACCGCTTATATGGCGGCTATCTCGGTGTTGTCACTGACAAGATTGATTTTGAAATCATCAAAGTCATGCTCGCAGATGACAAAAAGAAAGTTGAAGGGCTTGAGTGGCCTTTCGGTGCAGTGAGTGCAGTTATCGCAGTTGCACCAGACGGATCAGTAGTCGCATTAAAAGAAGAACACGCTGAAAGCTATGAATTAGTAAAGTATCAGGATGCAGTGGAAGAAGATACACAGCCTATTGATGCAGATGTCAATGAAGTTGCTGAGATGCCTAGTTTAAGCGTTGTGAAGGTCATTCCAGCGCAGATTGAAGGATGTAACGTAAAACACTTCAAAGAGGCTGTAAAGTCTTATTTGAAACGCTATGACGGCATTGTAGTGACTGCAGACAACTATAAAGAGTTATCTGATGTTGTTTCTAAACTGAAGAAAGAAAAAGACAATGTCAATGAAAGCAAGAAGGCAGTCAAAAAAGAAGCAATGAAAGTCTACACAGACTTCGAGAACGATATGAAAGAAGTTCTTAAGATGTTTGATGCTTCTATTAGTTCCTTATCTAGTGATATTAAGGAATTCACAGATAAGGAAGCAGAGAATGAAATGGTTGTAAGAAAACTCATTAATAAGGCTCTTAATGATTATGTGCATAGAGGTGACTTTGATGGATACTGTGCAACTAAGGTTTTCTCTATTGATCCACGCTGGAGTTCTCTAAAGAAGTTCATCAACAATAAGAAGCCAACCAAAGCATTAGTAGATGCAATCAAACAGGAATGTGAAAGAACTAAGGAAACATATAAATCATATATGCAGCGCTGTGAGTCTTTAGACATCTATTTAGAGGCTAGATGTAAAGAAACTGATGTTGATCAGCAGATGATTGATGTAAGTGTCTATAAAGATAAGTTAAGAGACGGCTCTTTTGAGGACATTAAGCCACTCCTCGAAAGAAGATTTAGAGAAATCATCAATAGACGAGATGAACAGGAACATCAGAAGAAAGAAGAAGCAAAGAAGGAAGAAGTTAAGCAGCAGGAAAAGCCTGTAAATGTTTCTTCAGAAGAAAAAGAACCTCTAAAGATGCTGGTTGGTAAAATCGTAGGAACAAATGCTGCACTAAATGAATTAAAAACATCTCTAGACTATCTCAAAGCCAAATATGATGGCTGTTTCGATTATGATTTAAGATTCCCTAGAAAGAAGAAAGAAGGTAAATAACAATGACAGTTAAAAACAGTTTAAGAAAAGACACAACAAACAAAGCAAAATTCAGTACTTTTATCGCAAGCCCAGCAGTACAGAGAAAAATCAATGATGTTGTTGGCGGTAAGAATGGAACACGTTTCATCGCTTCTATTACTTCTACAGTTGTCAATGATCCAAAGCTTCAGGAGTGTGAGCCTAATAGTATCATTACTGCTGCATTTCTTGGCGAAGCGCTCAACTTATCTCCTTCTCCTCAGTTAGGACAGTACTACTTTGTACCTTACAAGACTAAGAGAGGAACAGTGGCGCAGTTCCAATTAGGTTATAAAGGATACATTCAGCTAGCTATCAGAAGTGGACAGTATAGAAAATTAAATGTTATTTCAATTAAGGAAGGTGAATTAATCCGTTACGATCCTCTTAATGAAGAGATTGAAGTCAGATTAATTGATGATGAACTTGTAAGAGAGAACGCTAAGACAGTCGGCTATTATGCAATGTTTGAATATACAAACGGCTTTAGAAAGACGATGTACTGGTCAAAAGAAAAGATGGAAGCACATGCGCTTAAGTATTCTCAAGGATATGCAGCAGATAAAAGAAAAGGCACTAACTGGACATTCTGGTCTAAAGACTTTGACGGAATGGCATACAAGACTATGCTCCGTCAGCTGATCAGTAAGTGGGGTATCATGTCAATTGATCTGCAGAATGCTATTGATGCAGATATGGCAGTAATCAATAGTGACGGCACAAAAGAGTATGTTGATGCTCCTGTTACATTTGTAAACGATGAAGAACCACAGGCACAGGAAGAAGCGCCTAAAGCAATCGAGCATGAAAGTTCAGCTCCTAAAGCACCGCAGTCACACGAAGAAGCTGACAAGGTTCTAGAAGAAGCAATGGTCAATACCGATTTCGGTGATGCTGAATTCGGTGACTTTGGCGAAGATTTTGATTATGAACAGTTCTAATTAAAGAAAGGAAGACATGAGGGATGGATGAAAAAAGAAGATGGATCAAGTTATACATGATGGACTACGACGAAGTCTATCATGATTCAAAAATGCTACACCTTTGGATTGACATCCTTCTTCATGCCAATCCTGTTGATTACTATCATCATGGCCAGCTTATCAAAAGAGGACAATGCATCTTGTCTCTAAGACAGGTATCAGAAAGATGCAGTATGGCAAAAAACACCATTACTAAATATCTTCACCTCTTAGAAGAGTGCGGAAAAATCAAATTAGATATATCTAAAAAGGGCACTAAAGTGACGGTATTAAACTGGGATAAATACCAGAACCGTGTCTCACCTAGTGTCCTAAAAATAGGACAAGAGGTAGGACAAGAGGTAGGACAAGAGGTAGGACAAGAGGTAGGACAAGAGGTAGGACGTAATAAGAATAAAAGAATAAAAGAAATAAAGAATAAAAGAAGACTGTCTGTCAGTGACTCTGACTTGTCTGATTTAAAATCTTTTCTTATTGAAAATGACTTTGAAGAAGTTTCCGATGAAGTAATAGAAACATGCAAACTCTATGGACTTGATAAAATAACCAATCTAAAGAACTTTGCTTTAGCAGTAGCAAAAGAAAAGAAATGGTACCAGAAGAAAAAGAAACTTAAAAAAAGAGTAACTGAAGAGGATAAAGAAGAATTAAGACGATTAACGGAAGAACTAGGAGGAGATTTATAACATGACAAATTTTGAATTTTATGCAAGTGAAATTAAATCCAGAGATTTCAGTTTTTTGATAGATAAATCTACTGGTGAATTATTCTGGTGTGATCCAGACTGCCCATCATGCAATAAATGTAAGTTTGGTTATCAAACGAAGGAACCAGTAAACGGAAAAACTAAATTCATGTGTTCAAAAATCAATATCGTTAGATGGCTGTATACAAAGCACAAAATAAAAATGAATGCTCTGGAATACGGCTTACTTGAATATATGCTATCTGAAGGTTATGAATGGGTATCACGTGATGATGATTTCACAATCGCGTTCTTCACATTGAAGCCAATCGAAAAGGAAGGTACTTGGTTCTCTCCTGAGGGCGGATTTGATGAACCACTCAATTGTGTTCCTCTTTGTGAGAAGTTATTTGAATTCCTAAGAGAAGACGAATTATTTAACATTGAAGAATTACTTAAAACGGCGGAGGTGTTTAACGATGATTAATGCTGAAAAATACAAAGATGAGATTAATGAAGAATATCTAAATTTACTAAAAAGAAATGTTATCGATGGCGATGGCAACAGGATGAATAAAGCTATTAAGACAATTGCATATAAACATTGTGGGAAGCAATTATGTGGTGCATCTAGTACATTTAAATGGCTATGTGAAGAATACAAAGAGCCTGTTAAGTTAACTGAACTAGAACATGGAATTTTAGAGTATCTTCTTAAAAAGAGACAATATAGATTCGTTGTACGTGAAAGAAACGGTATTATCTACGTTTACAAAAGCAACCCAAAGAAAGAAGCAGATAGTTGGGGGAAGCCTTTCGTTGAATAATGAATTGGGTCTATTTAACAATTTATTCCAATTCGTTCAATGGGAAGACTCAGAACCTACATCAATCGAGTATGTGCTTAAGAATTGTGAGGTGGTCAATGATGCTGAAAAATAAAGAAGAGAGAACCTCATTTTTAAGAAATGAGAAGAACTGGGAAGCTGAGTATTTAACAGCTGATATTAAAATGCTGACTTTAAAATTAACACCTAAACTATATGTCAGAAAAATTCAAGTGATGGGCTTTAATAAATATTTTAAAAAAAGTGGATGGTATACGCAGTTTACTAAGTTCTTTTATCCTGATGATCTATATTATGGTCCTAATGCTTCAGATACAGAATTATTAAAATATTTAACTGCACATAAAAATGATGATTACATTGAAGACTTAGAAGTAGAAGGAGAACAGTAAAATAATGAGAATAAATGAAGTGTTAACAAGAGTCGATGAAGATGAACTCATTGACATTAGATGTAAAAGTTGGAATTTTTGTATACAAGGAACAAAATGGGAAATCACTCATAGTGAAACATTCATGGATAACCATTTTGGAGATATGTTAGTAACTCATATTGAAGTAAATGATTCGCCAAGAGGACACGCAATCATGCTATTGGCTGATTAAGGAGGAAAGTAAATGGATCCACAGGAATTACATAATATGCTTGGTGCTCTTGTATCAAATTGTCCGGAACTTGGAAAAGTATGCGAGACATGGGGCAACCAGCACATGTTAACTATCGCAATGGAAGAAAATGCAGAACTTATACAAGCAATATCAAAAATCAAACGTAATGGATTGGACCCAATCAATGCTTCACATTTGGATGAAGAGACTGCAGATGTATTGATATGTATCTGCGAGTTATTTGTGATGGGATATCTAGATGTATATGAAATTGCTGAAATCATAGAAAGAAAAGTAAAAAGATCCATGAGGAGAACTCAGGATCATATAAAGGAATTAGAAGAGGAGGATAGCTTCAATGGTGTGTTTTAGTGCCGAAAAAGTACAGGAAATTGTAGAAGAAAAGGAAGCTGAATATAAGAAGCTAGAAGAAGAGTATTCCTTTTTAAAAGAAGAATACGGAGAACTGGAAGAAGTATGCCAAGATTTAAAAAAAGAAAACAATACTCTTAAAAGAAAGTGCGAAAGTTATGAAAAAGCAAACAAAACTATATTATGCATCTATCATGAAGACATCAAAAAGATGGATGATCTTCAGAAATTCAACAATAAACTTGTTAGCAGCAGCAAAGCAGCTAACAGAGATTTCTTTATTCTCGCAGCAGCTTATGTTGCTACACTAATGTTGATGATTTACTTATTTATCAGATAGGAGTGATACAAATGATTCTATTACAGTTAGTTAAATATGCGTTTCTTCTGATTCTTCTTGTTGTGCTAGCCTTAGCGCTCATAATTGGAGTATTTATCCTATTAGCAGTCTTTTTCTCTACGCTTTCAGCATTTAGAGAAGAACTCAGAAAAGATAAGGAGCGCAATAACTTATGACAAGAAAAGACAAGGAGGAACACTATTAATGCTTAATCGTGCTTTATTAGTCGGAAGACTTACAAGAGACCCTGAACTAAGAAGAACAGGGAGTGGGAAGGCAGTCACTTCTTTCAACTTAGCAGTAGAAAGAAACTTCAAGAGCGATGATCAGGAGGCTGACTTCATTAATTGTGTGTGCTGGGGGAAGATTGCAGAAAATACAGAGCGCTATTGCTCTAAAGGTTCCCTCGTTTCTGTTGATGGTCGCATTCAGACAAGAAACTATGAGAACAATCAAGGTCAGAAGGTATATGTTACTGAGGTAATTGCTGACTCTGTACAGTTCATTAATACAAAGAGAGATAGTAATACAGCTACTGCACCACAAGCACAAACTAACAGTTATGTGCATAATGAACCAATTCAGCAGTTCGAGGATGAAGGCTTAATCATGGATGAAGAGGATATCCAGTTCTAATGATCAAGAATAAATACAAGGCTAAGAAGGCAATTGTTGACGGCATTGTCTTTGACAGTCGAAAAGAAGCAAAGAGATATACAGAACTCAAGAAACTCGAAGAGATGGGAAGCATCAGAGACCTGTCTCTTCAGGTTCAGTTTGAACTTATACCGTCATTTGAAATTGTAATTGATGGAAAGAAGAGGAAAAGAAGACCAATCACATACGTTGCCGACTTCGTATATTACAGAGATGATGAAAAGGTCATCGAGGACGTCAAAGGTCTCAGAACTCCCGTCTATAAAATCAAGAAGAAGTTATTTGAATATCGTTATCATGAGACAATCAGGGAGGTATAGAAGTGGCTAGATTAGTTGAAGTATGGGACTACTTTAGAGCGCCTATGAGCGAGAATGACATGATAAGAATGCGCAGAACGTTCAGTATCATCAATTTAGATAAATGCACTTTTGAATTCCAGTTGCCTCCTAGATGGCCTGAAGGGGGACTGTGTGCAATCGTTTTCTATTACAAGAAGAAGATGATCCACAAGGAAGAGTACAGCACTATGAGTCTAGCAAAGGCAAGACTTGACTGGCTTTCAACGTTTGTTCCTAAAAAGGAAGAAGGGGAACTTGAATACAAGGGAATGCCGATTGATGCTGATGATATTATTGCAGTCATTAATCATACAAGCTTCAGTGATAGAATTATAAGCATTGTTACATCAAGAATAAGAATCAATGACAGAGTGCAGCGAAAGAGTTACTACACGGTTCTTGAAGAGATTCAAAAGAAGTTCATCAGATAATCAAACATGGCATTGAGTTCTTTATTAGATTTTATATACTATCAAGAAAATTTATTAGGACCCCTCATACTTAATAGATTCTTTTCTAAAAGCAAGATCCTCTCATGGATTCGATGCCCTAACATATTTTTCTATTCTAAAACCAACAAACAACAGCAGTGTCATGGCTTTGCTTCAATCTCATTCACCTTCTTTTGCAAAGAATAAGAGTATGAAGCGCTAATTTTGCTATCCAACTATAAAGTTATGATGTTGCTGGGAGAAGAGAAGACACAAATTGAAAACCAATAGGAAGAGTAAAGGACTGTTTTCTTCTTCTCCAGAAAGGAGGTTAAATTTTTGTTTTTTATTTTATTTGTACTGGTGATAGTGATTTATTTATTTTTCATTTTTGAATAAGGAGGTAATCAGATGACGCCAGAAGAGACAAGAAACTATCTTAAAAGCTATAGGAATATGCGCAATCGAGTGGAGTACATCAATAACAAGATGATTAATGTTAAATCAATCAGATATGATGACAGTCCTAACGGTTCATATTCAGAGCCTAAGACTCAGAACGATTACATCATGATGAAGGATAAGTATATTGCTCAGATGTCTCTTATTCGTGAGGATATTGAGAAACTAGACAACATGAATCATCGTGATGCATTGTTTTATAAGTATGTCGAACTAATGAGTGATTATGATATAGCCGACTTGATGCAGTATTCAGTAGGAACGGTAAGACACTTCCTTTGTTCTGGTATCATCGAATTATCTGAAGTTATAAATGATAAAAATGTAACAGAAAGTATAGAAAAGTCATGAAATCAAAACGCATTAGTAATATAAAGGTGCTAACATATGACATGTGGAAATAGTTTGATAGGGAACTATGATTTCAAGGCGCTTGTATAAGTGCCTTTTTATTTTGCCGGGAAGGAGAATAACAGATGAATGACATCAAGATAACGCAGAAGCCTATTGCTGATCTAATTCCTTATAGTCGCAATCCTAGAAGGAATGATGAAGCCGTTCCGATGGTAATGAACAGCATCAAGGAGTTTGGCTTTAAAGTTCCTATAGTGATTGATAAGAATAATATCATCGTATGCGGTCATACAAGGTTTAAAGCAGCGCTAAAGCTAGGACTTGAGACAGTTCCATGCATAGTAGCCGATGACCTCTCAGACGAGCAGATTAAGGCATTTAGACTAGCAGATAACAAGGTATCAGAGAAAGCTGAATGGGATTTTGAAATCCTAAGCGGTGAACTTGATGACATTATCAATATAGACATGGATTCATTTGGGTTTGAGTCAATTGAATTTGAAGAACCTGAGGAAGACGATTCTGAAAAGGTTAATGAAAGAGAAAGAACAGGAAACGCATATAACCTTGATGAATATGATGAACTTAGAGCAATAGGATTCTATCAAATGCCTACACTTGAAAGAATTGACTATGTTCCTGATGATCTTGTTGGCTTCAATTATGTATTGAATTCTGATAGATATGAATCAGGTGTTCATTTTTACATTGATGACTATCAATTTGAAAGAATTTGGGCATCTCCTCAGATGTATGTTGATAAGCTGGCACAGTTTGACTGTATTCTTACTCCTGACTTTTCTCTTTACATGGATATGCCTATGGCCATGAAAATATGGAATGTATACAGAAGCCGTTTAATTGGTCAGATCTATCAGGATAGAGGGCTTAGAGTGATTCCTACTGTATCATGGGCTGAACCAGAAACATTTACTTTTTGTTTTGATGGTATTCCTTCTAACAGTACAATTTCAGTTTCTACTATTGGAGTTAAGCGCAGCAAGGAAGCCACAAAGATATGGACACAGGGCATGGACGAAGCTATGAAGAGGCTGAAGCCAAAGAACATACTTGTTTATGGTGGTGACATTGGCTATGACTTCAAGGGGGCTAATGTAAAATACTATGATAATCATGTGACAGAAAAAATGAAAAAATTAAAGAATATATAAATCATATATCGAAAGGAGCATAATATATATGGGTGGTAGAGGTGCATCAAGTGGAATAAGAAGAGGCAAAGCGAGCAATGCTAAATACAATGGCTTTAGCATTACTGATGAAAAAGGGAACACAAATCATTATATAGTTATTGGCGGAAAAATCTCGATGGCAACAACAAAAAATACGCGTGGGTCTTTGGTACGCTATTTTGATAGTAACCATCCTTTTCAAAAAGCTTACGATAAGTACGGGAATGTTGATGCGATTATCAAACGTGTTAATAAGGTCGGAAAGGGCAAGGCTTCAATTTTATCTGATAAGGCAGTAGAAAAAATGAATGATGATTATGCTAAAGAGTTAGCAAATAGAAAAACAGATTATACTGTCAGAAGTTCAAAAAAAGGCGTTAATAGACACAAATTATACTGGTCAGCAATGTAATGTTAAAGGCACTCGAAAGGTTTAAAATGACATTGGCATACTGAGGCATACTATCTTAAACGCAGAGATATCAAATATAAATTCAATAAAGTACTAGAAAAAAAATAAAAGGAAGTATAAAAAAATGGGTGGTAGAGGTGCATCTAGTGGGATTAGTATTAAAAAGAAGAAAGTTTATGGAACTGAATACAGGAGGGTTCTAAAAAAAGGGAATATTAAATTTGTTAAATATAATGACGCATCATCCGCAAAAACACCAATGGAAACAATGACAAAGGGACGTGTCTATGTCACGGTAAACGATGATGATGAACTGGTGGCAATTACATATTATGATAATGCAGGCAAAAGAACAAAGCAGATTGATTTAAATCATATGCATAATAAGATGCAACCTCATACGCATCATGGATATTTTCATAATGAAAATGACGGTAAAAAAGGAGCGGCAAGGCTTACCGATAAAGAAAGGCGAAGGCTTACCGATAAAGAAAGGCGAATGGTTGACAAAGTTAAGGAGTTTTGGTTAAATAGAAAAAAAGGGAAGTAGTAGTATAGAGGTTGATTACACTTTGATGTATGGTTTTTCCACTGAGGAGACTCACGTTCGAATCGTGACGCTTTCCTTTTTTTTATGTAAGAGCTGATGTAGTAAGGTACAATTCCAACATGATTATATTATTATTTTAACTTGTAAAAGCAACTCAAAGAATGGGTTGCTTTTTTGCGTTGAAAGGCAGGTGATAGCAATGGCAAAAAGTGAGTTCGCAAACATGACACCAGAGCAAAGAAGAGAGAACGGCCGAAAAGGCGGACTTGCATCTGTCAAGGCAAGAAGAGAAAAGAAGGCAATGAAAGACAATCTTGCATCGCTTCTTTCCATGTCTCTTAAATCCGGTAAGATAGCTGATGTGGACACAATCAAGAACTTTGCTGCATTGAATGGCAAGAATGTGACTGTACAGGATGCAATACTCATTAAACAGGTTCAAAAGGCAATGAAGGGCGACACTAAGGCAGCAGAATTCATTAGAGACTTGAGCGGTAATAAGCCTGGCAGTAGTCTTGACATCAAGTCAAATGGACAGATAGTAATTATAGATGACATCGAATAGAGCAAAGCTTTCTGACATTATAGGCCCAGCGTTCTATGATCTTCATAAATATGTTAAGACTAATGCATATACACATTACTGGCTCAAGGGTGGACGTGGTTCCTTAAAATCTTCTTTCATTGGTACAGAAATTCCTTTAGGGATTATGAGAGATGCGAAACGTGGTGTAATGAGTAATGCCGTTGTTATCAGACGTGTAAAGGACACTTTAAGGGGTTCAGTCTATGAACAGATAAAGTGGGGCATATTCATGTTGAAGGCTGAAGAAGATTGGGACATACCTGAATCTAAGCTGCAGATGACATACAGGCCGACAGGACAACAGATAATATTCAAAGGTGCTGACAATCCTAAGAAGTTGAAATCTATCAAGGTGTTTGTCGGTTATGTTAAATATGTCTGGTATGAAGAATGTGACGAATTCGAAACATACGATAAAATAACCAATATCAATCAGTCACTTCTTCGTGGTGGGCATGAGTATTGTGTATTTTACTCTTTTAACCCTCCCGAATCACAACGTAATTGGTGCAACAGGCAAGTTCTAGTAAAAAGGGATGATACATATGTCTCTCATACAACTTACTTACAAGCACCACCTCAGTGGCTTGGGGAGCAGTTCTTAATAGAAGCCGACCACATGAAGGAGACAAAGCCTGATAAGTACAGGCATGATTATTTGGGAGAGGTAACCGGTACAGGTAGTGAGGTTTTCACAAACCTTGATATACGTGAGATAACCGACGAGGAAATACAGGTATTCGATAGATTAAAAAACGGACTAGACTTTGGTTATGCTGGTGACCCATTAGCATATGTCAAAGCAAACTATGACAAGACGCGCAGGCGTCTTTTTATATGGAACTAGACTATCAAATGCCAAGGCCGTGAAACTCATAAAAGAGATTAACCCGCTCAATAAGCTAGTTACTGCTGATTCAGCTGAACCAAGAACTATTAATGAATTCAAGCTATTAGGTCTCAATATCATCGGTGCAAAGAAAGGCGCTGACAGTGTGGACAATGGAATAAAGTTCCTTCAGGACTTAGACAAAATAATTATAGACCCTGTTAGATGCCCCAATGCTGCACGTGAATTCAATGACTATGAAATTGAAATGGATAGAGACGGCAACCTTAGAGGGGACTTCCCCGACAGAAACAACCACACTATAGATGCGGTTAGATATGCTATAGAAAATGAAATCCTTATGAAGAAGGCAAGAGCAGGAAAGAGGAGATTTTAAAAGATGTATTATACTTTCACGATTCCACGAGAAAAATTCGACGAGACAAACATAGACAGAAGCATGATCCTTCGTCTCATTGCTAAGCATTATAGTATTCGTGCTCCTGAGATATTGAAGAATGTTGGCTATTACTTTGGTAAGCATGCCATCATGAACAGGAAAAAGAAGTTCAAGAACCAGCCGAACAATAAGATCATGGTAAACCATGCTAAAGATATATCAGATACAGCAACGGGCTATTTTCTTTCAAACCCTATCACATTCAAGAAGAATACAGAAGACGGCAATATTGACAAGCTGACAGGTGCTTTTGTTGATGCTGAAACAGATGATACAGATTCATGCAATGCCATCAATATGTCACGTGCTGGTGTCGCTTATGAGTATGTTTACTTATGTGAGCATGAAAGCAAGCTGATGACCAAGACACTTGACCCATTGTCAACATTCAAAGTTTTCGATGCTTCAATTGAACAGCATGAACTATTCAGCGTTTATTATTCGATTGAAAAAGATGATTCTACTGACAGGTTCAATATCATCGCAACAGTAACAACTGAGAACTATGTCACAAGAATCGGAATCACATGCAATGAGGAATTTGAAAAAGGCGAGTTTTCAGAACTAGGTGAGCCTTACCAACATTTCTTAGGTGAGGACCCTATCATTGAGTATAGAAACAACATGGACTGCATTGGAGACTATGAACAGCAGATTTCTCTAATTGACGCATACAATACATTATGCTCTGACAGAATCAACGATAAGGAGCAGTTCATTGACGCAGTACTTGTTGTCTATGGTGCTCTTTTAGGTGATGACGATGAAGCAACAAAAGCGCTCCAGGCTATCCGTAAGAATGGTGTTATGGAACTTCCTAGTGATGCACGCTCTGAATATCTGACTAGAACATTTGACGAGAATGCTGTGGAAACACTCAAGCGCTCAATAAAGGAAGATATCTATTCACTTTCTCATGTTCCTAATCTGACAGATGAAAACTTTGCTGGCAACAGTTCAGGCATTGCTATTCAATATAAGCTTCTAGCACTTGAGACTCTCACCAAGACAAAAGAGAGATATTACAAGAAAGGACTTAAAAAGCGTATAAGAATGTTCTGTACTTACCTCAATCTAAAGGCAATTGCTGCTGATCAGTCAATGATTGAGCCTGTTTTTACAAGAGGATTACCACAGAACCGTCTTGAATTATCACAGATTATTGCGAATCTTAAAGGTGTTGTATCAACTAAGACACTTCTTGCACTTCTTGACTTTGTTTCAAATGTTGATGATGAAATGAAAGAAGTCAAGAAAGAAAAACAGGAAGCACTTGAAACACAGAAGCAGTTATTTGATACCGAAAATCAGAATACTCCTCCAGAAGATGAAGAAGAAACAGATGATCACAAGGAAGATGGTAATAATGATGATGACAAAGACAAGGAATGATAGTGCTCTGTTATGACTAACATCAAAAACATAAAGTACTGGGAAATGCGAGAAGCAAGGAACATGTACAAGGATATGCAGTTGGCTGAGGACTGCGCCAAAGAGTTGAGCGTAATTTATAGCAAGGCTGCAATCTACACTGCCAAGCAGATTGAGGGAATATTCAATAGATTCGCTTCAAAGCATCATCTAACAAGAGACGAGGCTATTAATCTTCTTTCAGAGGCTGATAGTAAAGATTTCGAAAAACTGCTTGAGGTATACAAGAATAAGACAGGCGCCCAAAAAAGAGAGGTGCTAGCAGAATTGGAAGCCCCAGCATATAAGAATCGTATGAAGAGGCTTGATGATATTAACAAGTCAATTAATAAGCTGATTAATGCCATTGCATCCAAGGAAAGAGATGCAATAGGGAAGACAATGCGAAAGGTCTATGAAAGCAGTTATCACCATGCAGTATATGAAGCTGCAAGAATGAGTGGTCTAGATCTTCAGACAGGCCCTATTGATGAAGGCGCTCTTGAAACCATTCTGAAAAAGAAATGGTCAGGACAGAATTATTCAGAAAGAGTATGGAACAATACTCAGAAGGTGGCCGATGCACTAAAAGAGGAGTTCATGATAGGAGCACTTACAGGAAAGACAGAGAAGGAAATGACCGACTCAATCAACGAACAGTTCCTATCAGGTAGAAATAAAGCTAGAAGACTTGTAAGAACCGAATCATCATACATTCACAATGAGGCGCACTTCCAGGCTTATAGGGATTACGGCATAGAGGAGTATAGATTTGTTGCAACACTAGACCTTAGAACGTCTCAAATTTGCCGTGAGAAGGACGGAAGTGTATACAGGGTGAATGATAAGAAGATAGGTGTAAACGCCCCTCCAATGCACCCATGGTGCCGTTCTACTACTATTATGAATCTTGACGATGAAACTATGCATAATCTAGAAAGATTTGCTAGAGACCCTGTTACAGGAGAAAGGATGAAGGTTCCAGCGGACGAGACTTATAAAGAGTGGTATCAGAGAATGGTTGAAAAGCATGGTGCAGATGCAATTAACACTGCTGAGAAATTAGTTGAGAATCGTTCTAGTGACAGGAAACAGCAAATAAAATACCTCGATTTGTTGGGTAAGCAAAATATACCTTTATCACTATCAGAATTTCAAAATTTGAAGTATAATGATAAAGAGAATTGGTTACTATTACAAAAATACAAGAGATCGCGTAGCTCAGGAAAATTATCAGCATTTTCAACATTTGAAGACTATAAGAAGTATCGTAAAATCATACAAGATGAAATTGTTGGGCGTACAACTAAGGATGGAGTTGTAATAAAATCGCAAAGTGACCATTTTATCGAAAGAGTATTAGGGACAACCGAAAAAGAAGGCCCTCAAAAGAATAAGAAACGTGAAGGTGTTGAAATAGAGGATGTTATTTCTGCATTAACTGACCCAGAAAAAATAATCGAAAAAGAAAATGGGAAACGTATAAGCAGAAAGTATATAGGTGAAAACGTAGAAGTTACACTTAACCCTGATACTGGAAATTTAATTCAAACAAACCCTAAGAAAAGAGAGTGAATTGTGATGTACAAATTATTGGATGAAGATGTGAAATTATTGAAAAAGTTGCTTCTTATGAAAGATTGGAATCCGGAAGACGGTTATTCAAAAGAATGTGTTATTGAATATGTTAATGCGAATAGAGAACTAAATAATGAAGAGATTAATCAGATTCGTAATTACGTATTAGACAAGAATCTTGAATATGGATTTGATGATAATGAAGAACCTAATGAACTAGGGTATGCAACTGAAGAATTAGGCGATAGACTGTTTTATGCTATGGATGATTAGTTAAATCCTTTAGTTGATAAAAAACAACGTGAAAGGACTTGGAATATATGGCAAGGGATGATTATCATGTAATTGTTTATCAGATTCTATCCTACCTGTATATGCAGCTCAAGCAAGGCAAGGATATTGATGCATCACTCATAAGACACGACAGTAAATATCTGCAGATCAACAGAAAGTACTGGACTTATGTCATTGTGAATCTGTTGAATGAGGGATATATCAGTGGGATAGTAATTGATAAGGATATAGACGAAAGCATAGATATATACAATCTTGATAAATGTGAGATTACACCAAAAGGAATAGAATACCTTACTGATAATTCAACTATTGAAAAAGCCAAGCGATTTATGAAAGACTTGAAAGACATATTACCGTTCGTATAAGCCGACTATTTTTTAGTCGGTTTTTATTTTGCTCAATTTCAAGAAAGGAGAACCATATGGCTGAAGGATTGAAACCACATCATCACCAGTACTTTGAGTATGACTGTAAAAGTCATTTTGACAGCCGTAGGCACGTTATTGTCAAGAAGGTGACATATATGTGCATGATATGCGGAAAACTCTCACACGAGACATATGAAGAGTACTGTCCGCCTCCCAAGGACAGAAAACCTAAAGCATTGATGAAATACAGAAGCAGACAGAAGAGCGGTTGATGTTCTTCTTTTTTTCTGTTTGTCCATAACGTGCATATGACATTAAAAGGTGCATGGATATAACAGTCATACGGACTATAAACGGAGGAATTAAGTTATGGAATACATTAAGAATATGATGCCTTTGAACCTTCAACTTTTTGCGGAAGAAGGGGAAGAGGGGGAAGAAGACACAGGCGACGAAGGGAATCCCGATAATGCGCAGTCAGGTGAACCGGAAGATGGGAAAGCCAAAGTAACAACCCTCACAGAAGACGATGTGGACAGAATCGTCCAGAAGAGACTTGCCCGTGCAAGAAAGAAGTGGGATAAGGATCATACGGAAGCCGAAAGGCTTCAAAAGATGACAGATGATGAAAAGAAGCAGTATGAGGAAGACAAGAGAAAAGAAGATCTTGACAATAGAGAAGCAGCAATTACTCGTAGAGAACTGACTGCAGTTGCCAAGGAACAGCTTAATGCTGCAGGAGTTCCAGCAGACATGGCTGACTTCATCGACTACACTGATGCTGATTCCGTAAATGAATCTGTCAAGAGACTCTCTAAAGCATTCAAGGGAGCGGTTCAGCAGTCTGTTGATGAACGATTAAAAGGGAAAGCACCTTTAGGCAAGGCAAAAAACAATGTATTGACTGCTGAAGAAGAGAATGCAAGAAAGGCATTCGCGAATGCACTTAAATTTTAGAAAAGAGGTATAGAACATGGCAATTAACACATTAGAGTATTCAACTATTTTTCAGACTGAATTAGATAAACAGATGGAGCATCTCACTCTTACATCATGGATGGATGCCAATGCCGGACAGATTAAGTATGACGGTGGTGCAGAGGTAAAAATCCCTAAGATGTCATTAGTGGGCTTAGGAGACTATAACAGAGATGAAGGATATAAACAGGGTGCTGTTACTCTTGAATATGAAACATTCAAAATGACACAGGACCGTGGAAGAAAGTTCCTTCTTGATGCAATGGATGTAAACGAAACTAACTTTGTGGCTTCTGCTGGCACTGTCATGGGAGAATTCCAGCGTTTACATGTTGCCCCTGAAGTAGATGCCTACCGTATTTCTAAGGTTGTTTCTGATGTTACAGAAAAGAAATCAGCCAACATCCTAACAACTGCATTGACTGAACAGAATATTCTTTCTGAATTAGAAAAGGCAGCGGATACTATCCGTGATAAAGGATATCAGGGTGATATCATCTGTCATATTACATATGACACTTTAAGATTATTAAAGGAAAAGATGGTAAACAGCAACCTTACATCAGGTAAATTAACTATTGGAAATATCACATTAGACATCTATAAGCTTGATGAAATCACATTCATTCCTACACCAAAGAACAGAATGTATTCAGCTATCAAGGTTGATGCTGGAGCAACAAAAGACGCAGGTGGATATACAAAAGGTGAAACTGCTAAGGATGTAAACTTCTTAATGGCGCCAATTAATAGTGTTATCGGTGTTACTAAACAGGACAAGACAAGAGTATTTGACCCTGATACTAACCAGGATGCAAATGCTTGGCAGATTGACTATAGAAGATATCATGACTGCTGGGAAAAGGACAACATGCTTGACCTAATCATTGCTAACGTCTCAGCTGATGCATAATGATCATTGTAAAAAGAATCAACGTTGAAAGGGCCATCCATGAGGATGACCTTCAGCGTTATACAAAACAGGGATATCGTGTCATTGAAGACAAGAAGAATGATGAAGATACTCCTGTAGAAAACAATGAAGTGACGGACCTCAACGATATGACTGTTGACCAGTTAAAGACTATTGCAAAGGAAAAGGGCGTTAGCGGATATTCTAGTCTTGTTAAAAAGGAATTGGTCGCAGTTCTCACTAATATGCAGGAGGAGTAATCTATGGATCTAGTTGAGATTGTTGCTGAAAGAACAGGAACGAGTCAGGGGCGTGCAAAAATCTATGTTGAAATGGCAAAACAGCGTGCTCTTGCACATACAAACCGCACTGTATACATCACTGCAATGGATTTCTGTGTGGCTGATCTAGCATGTGCCATGTACTTCAGAGAGGGCATGGTCGGAGAATCATCACATTCAGAAGGTGGCATCACATCTACTTTTCAGTCTTCCACTTATGAAGATATTCTCTCAACTCTCAACAACCTGAGACTGATTCGTGCAGGAGGAATCGTTCACGAAAAGAAGCCGGAGGGGAACCAATGAGACTTTCAGCGCTTAAGAACTATCCTGTATATGAGCCTGTCATCGAAAAAGATGGTGAAGGTGTCACTACTGAAAAGTGGATCAAGAGAAAATCAATGCTTCTTGAAGTGTGGCCTGCATCCGGTAAATTACAGGCTGAAATGTACGGAGAGAGACTGAACTACATTCTTAATATGATTCTTCCTAAGAATGAGGATGATGATTTCAGACCCACTGAAAAGTGGGGAGTGAATGTTTATAATCAGTCAACAGATGAACCGGATTACAGAATCATCAGTATGAAGGAATATAACAGACACTATCTCTATGAATTGGAGAAGATTATTAAATGAGTCTTAAGGGTGCTAATGAATTATTTAGAAAGCTTCGTGCTATAGATGCCGTTCTTGAGAATCCTGAACAGGTTCTTGGAAAGGCTGCAGAAACCATAAGAAGTGGGTGCGTTCTTGAATGCCCTGTAAATAATGGTGAATTAAGAAATTCCATTAAGACAAGAGTTGAAGGCGACAAGGGATATGTTTATACAAATAAGGCATATGCTCAATATGTTGAATTCGGAACAGGTCGAAAAGGTGCAGCAGACCATGCTGGAATATCTCCATATGCACATCCTTCTTATACTATAGAACCTTGGTGGATTCCTGAAGAGAAGCTATCAGAAGAAGCAATAAATAACTATCATTGGGTAGTTATCGAAGTAAATGGCAAGAAATATTACAGGTCGGATGGACAGCCTGCACAGCCATTCATGTACCAGGGAGCAAAGAAGACTGAAAAGAAAGCAGTAAAAGATGCTGGTATTGTAATTAGCCAGTTAATTGAAAAGGATTAAAAGCATATGAACAACATTAAAGACAAAGTATATAAGGCTCTGACAGATGAAGGCCTTGAAGTCACTGACATCTATCCTAAGGACTGGGCTAAGCTTCCAGCCGTTCAGTATGTTGAGGAAGATAACAGCGTGGCAGAATGGACGGATGACAAGGAGCAGACATCACATGTCCTTTACAGAATCGAAATCTGGGATACTAAGAGTACATCGGGTACAGCCTTGAAAGTTGATAAGGCATTATCAGCAATGGGGCTAAAGAGAGTATTATGCAGAGATATTGATGATGCATCAGGACTTAGACACAAGAAAATGAGTTATGAAGCATATTATGATAGTGATTACATCTATCATGGTATGTAAATGATAAGGAGGAATTATATAATGCTAGCAAATGGCGCTAAATTATCTTATGACAAGACAAACAAGGGAACTTCTTTTACTGAACTTCCAGGGTTGAAGAAGATTCCTGACATGGGTATTGAAAAAGAAAAAGTTGAAAACTCTTCACTTGATGATGCAGTTAAGGTCTATGAGTTTGGTATCGGAGACCCTGGAGACCTTGAATATACATTCAAGTATGACAACAGCAAAGCAACATCTTCATACAGATTAATGAGGGAGCTAGAAAAAACAGGAGCTACTGCAATGTTCAAGGAAACATTGAAGGACGGCACTACAACTACATTCTCAGGACAGGTCACTGTTAAAAGAGCGGGCGGTGGTGTCAATGATGCTATTGAATTTACTGTTGCAATCGCATTACAGTCTGAACTCACTATTACTGATCCAACAGAAGTAGCAGCATAGAAAGGAAGATATAGATAAATGGCAGAAAAAGCAAAAAGAAAACCGTTCATTATTTGGAAAATCGGTGAAGAAGAATACAAATTAAAACTAACAACAGGAGAAATCTCTAGACTAGAACAGATGTATGGTGGAAGTCTTATCAACCTTCTTAATACAGAAACAGGCATGACACCATTATGCACTATGCTGGACATCACACATGGTGGTCTTCAGAAATTCAACAGCAACATCGACAGAAGCGATGTGAATGATATGTTTGATAGATACATCGATGAAGGTGGCTCACAGACAGAGTTCCTTAGTGATATTCTTATTCCATTGTTCCAGGTATCGGGTTTTTTCTCTGGGGCTCTCGAAACGAAAATGGAAAAGGAAATGGCGGAAGCCAAGAAGAATCTCTAGAAGATATCCTGATTACAGATTACATATACAAGGCGGTCTATGATCCAGCGCTTGATGCTGGAGTAGACCCCTTTTCATTTTGGAATTATTCGTTAGATGAGCTATTCGATATTATTTCAGCATATGAAAGAAAGAAAAAAGAAATGGTGCGACAGGAAGCGATATCTCTTCAGATACAGGCCCTTCAGATAAGGGATTGTATTTCTGCTGTCCTTAACGGCAAGGATGATTCATTCACTCCTGCACAATTGTGGGACTTCTATCCTTCACTTTTTGAAGAGGATAGGAAAGAGTTTGAAAAAGAGAGGGAAAGAAAAGAGGTCGCAAACGCTAGATCTTCTCGTATTGCCTTCAGTAGAAGACATAATGAAGCACTAAGAAAAAGAAAGGCGGTGATGCAGAATGACGGTAGAGGAACTGCAGATAGTAATATCTGCACAGACGAAATCAGCGAAATCAGAACTGAACAGCGTGAAGAATGAAGTCACCGGCCTAAAGAATCATGTTGATAAGGTCACAGGATCAATTGGCAATTCATTCAAGAGTATCCGCAATATTGTGGCGGGTCTTGGTATTGCTTCTCTGATTAAATCAACGATATTAGGTAATGTTGATGCTGCAATCAAGAGAGTTGATACTCTTAGCAATTATAGCCGTGTGATGTCGAATCTAGGCGTTGGGAGCGTTCAAGCGAATGCATCTGTACAGAAACTAAGCAATAAGCTTATTGGACTTCCAACAACCCTGGATGATGCATCGGGCGCAGTACAGAGATTTACGTCAGTAAACAGTAACATCTCTAGATCAACAGATATGTTCCTTGCACTAAATAATGCTATTCTTGCCGGCGGTGCAAGCTCTGAGATACAGAAATCAGCACTTGAACAGTTGTCACAGTCATATGCCAAGGGTAAACCGGATATGTTCGAATGGCGTTCAGCGATGACTGCAATGCCTGCACAGATGAAACAGGTGGCTGAGGCCATGGGTTTTGTCAATGCTTCTGCACTAGGCGAGGCATTAAGAAACGGAACTGTATCTATGGACCAGTTCATGGATACAATTATGAAGTTAAATACACAGGGCATTAACGGCTATCAGTCATTTGAGGAACAGGCAAGAAATGCGACAGGTGGAATTGCTACATCAATCGCTAATATGAGAACGGCCATTGTTAGATGTATGTCCGAAGTAATGAATACAATCGGGCAGTCTAATATTGCTGGATTCTTTACCAATATTGCAAAGGCAATTAACTCATGCGTCCCATATGTTGTTGCATTCACTAAAGTTGTTATGGTCGCCGTTGGGTATCTGACGGCACTGTTTGGTGGCAAGTCAAAGAAGTTGAGTTCTTCTTTTGGTGGAGTGTCAAACAATGCTAAGAAGGCAGCAGGAAACACAGGGGCTCTTGCAAAGAATATGAACGATGCTTCCAATAGTTCGCAGAAGCTTTCTAAAGGCGCAGGTGGAACAGGAAGCGGATTAAAAAAGGCAGCAGGTAATGCTTCTAAACTCAAGAAGGAATTGAAAGGAGCTCTTGCTGGATTCGATGCAATCAATAACATCAATTCAAGCAATGGTTCAAGTGATCCGTCTTCAGGTGACTCAGGTGGCTCGGGCGGTGCTGGTGGTTCCGGTGGTGATATCGGCGGATTCAGCATGGATGACAGTGGTGCAAAAGAACAGAAAGGACTTCTTGAAGAAGTAGACAAGCAGTTAGAAGAAATCAAGAAGAAGGTTGCAGAATTCTTCCAGCCATTAAAGCAGTCATGGGATAAGTTTGGTGCGCCGATGATTGCAGCTGCAGTATATGCATTTAATGGTGTCGAGAATCTTCTTATGGAAATCGGCAAGTCAATGTATACAGTGTGGGAAAACGGCACAGGCGCAAAGACTGTCGAACTGATATTGAAGATATTCACTAACATCTTCAAGATAATTGGCAATATCTCTCAAGGACTGGCCGATGCATGGAACACTGCAGGCCTAGGTGATTCAATCATCCAGCATTTATGGAATATATTTAACTCTATATTGAAGATCATCAATGAGATTCTGAAAATTGTGAGAGATGTTACTAAAGCGATTGACTGGACTGCTGTATTAGGTGCAGTGGATGTGGTTCTTATTATCATTGATGGGTTATTCTCTTTCATAGCAGATAATGTAGGTCGTATTCTTGGCATACTATCAGTTATTGCGGGATTATCATTATTTTCTACTCTTGCTGGAATTCTTGGCACTGTTATCACACAGATACAGCTTGCAGTAGGAGTATTTTCAGGTTGGGCATCGCTTGCAACTGCATTGAGCGGTGCATTTGGAATTCTTCCACAGATTTTTGCATCTATTGTAATGGCTGTGAATCCTGTAAATATCATCATTGGGGCAGTCATTGCTACAGTGGTAGACTTATGGCAGAAGAGTAAGAGCTTCAGAGATGACATAGTAAGCATTCTAGGAAATATCGCTACTATTGTTCAGAAGGTATTTCTAAATATTGTGGCACCTATCATTGATACAGTTGGTGAAATCATCATGGATTTTGTGGGCGATGTTCTCAAGCCGTTGTGGAACGCATGGGAGAATGTATTCCAGAGCATAATGGGATTATTAAGTGATTTTCTAAAGTTCGCTACGCCTATATTCAGCACAATTCTTGATATTCTAGGACCTGTATTCGAATTGGCCTTAACACTATTGAGAGGTGTATTTGATATGGTATTTGCTGCAATCAGAGGAATTATTGAACGCGCAGACAAAACAATCTGCGAAAGAGTCAACAATATCAGAGAATTCTTCCGTAATCTAGGTGAATGGATGGAAGGAACTTTCGGTTTCAAATGGAAGAATGTGTTTGAAACGGTTAAGAATGCCGTCAAGGCGTTCAGAGACTACATGGGTCCTATCATTAATTCATTGGAAGTTATTTTCTTGGGTCTTACTAGCTTTATCAGTGGTGTATTCTCAGGCAACTGGAGAAGAGCATGGTTTGGTGTCAGACAGATATTTGAAAGTATTGTTTCTGGATTAAGCCACATCTTCAAGGCTCCATTGAATTTCATGATTGATGGAATCAACAAATTCTTAAGCGGTATAGGCAAGATAAAGATTCCTGACTGGGTTCCTGGAGTCGGTGGAAAAGGATTCTCAATCCCTAGAATTCCTAGACTAGCAAAAGGTGGTATCGTAAGTGCATCCACTATTGCCAATATTGGTGAAGCAGGAACAGAAGCAGTAATACCATTACAGAGAAACACACAGGGACTTGATATGATTGCTGAAAAGATTTCAGAAAGATTATCACTTTCTCAAAATGACGGCACAGGTGCTACTTATATCATTAAATTAGTGCTTGATGACGGTAGAGTAATCACTAAGATGGTGATTGACAATATCAAGGACTATGAAGCACGCACAGGAAAGCCTGTATTTGACTATTAGGAGGTGGAATAAATGGCAGATGAAGCGAAAATCAAGATAAACGGAACACTTATTCCGACTCCTTCAGAGATTAGCGTAGAAATCAATGATCTAGATTCGGATAGTGTCAGACCTGTCTCAACAGGCATCTTAAGAAGAAATAGAATACGTTCTAACATGCTTAAGATTACATGTACATATAAGTTGAATACATTTACTGATGTAATGAATATTCTGAAGGTACTCACTCCGGCAGAGTTCACGGCAGAACTCTACATTCCTGATCATGGTATCAGAGGAACCAAGAAGATGTATGCTTCAAATAAGAAGTACAATTATAAGAGAGTGCAGTCTGGTCTAAAGGCAGATTCATTCTCTTTCTCTCTGATTGAGGTGTGATCATATGCTTATAAAATATGGAGAGACAAATGTAACGGACAGACTTCTTGATTATAAGATGTCTGTCTCTTTTGCTGACTGCCGTATGATAGGCAATGTGCCATCAATTGAACTGACAATGAAGTTCGATAATTATGACGGCATTCTTGACAATATCGACATCAGCAAGTACTGGGAAGTCAAGGAGAATGATGCATCTGATACAAGATACTTCAAGGTGTATGATCAGCCGGAGAAGTACACCAAGGAACTCACTCTTAAGATGTATGACAACAACTATTCTCTTGACAAGGCATACGATACTAAACTGTCTTATCCTGTCACTATAAAAGACCAGCTAGACGAGATTGAAAGTCTGACTGGTCTTTCTATTATTCGTGAAGGAATACCACAGTACGTTCTTGATAAGAGCGTATCATGGTATGATAACACGATTGTGATAAGAAACTATCTTGGGTGGATTGCTGAACTGTTTGGGGCTAATGTCTATGCAGAGGGAATTGATTCTATTAGATTTGTTCCAATTGAAAAGACTGCCTTTGCTGCTACACAGGATTTAACAGATTATGAGAAGAATGAGGTGTATACACTCACAAGAGTATATGCTGAAAATGGTCTCAATCATCTTTCTAAGGGTGATGAGACAGGTAATACACTGTTTATTGATTCAGCAAATCTATATGCAGATGAACAGGGCATTATAGACAGCATCTATGACAGACTTAAAGGATTGACTTTCAACCAGGTGAAGAATGTCACGATGATATCGATTGATAACCTTCTTCCTGGTGCTCTTGTTAATTATAACAGCAATGAATTCACTTTCTTTGTATCGGATCTAACTGTCAGTTATAAAGGTGGACAGTTCTCAATGTCTACAGTTGACGGCAGTGTGACAACAAAGAATGAAGAAAAGACAGTGAAACGTGTATCTAATACAACACGAATCAGAAAGCTGCAGGTTAAACAGGACCAGGAATCCTTGAAACTGGATATAATCGCAAAGGAACAGGAAGGCATCAATGACAAGATGGCGCAATTAAGCCTGTCCAATGAGAAGATATCACTAAGGGTTTCAGAAGTTGAAGAAAAGGCTGGAGAAGCAATCAAACAGGCACAGGGTTCAGTAAAGAAATTCGTATGTGAGTATGCTTCTTCGAATGATGGAACGATTCCACCAGAAACAGGGTGGTCAGAGACTGCACCGACATGGCGTCCTGGATTCTATATATGGCAGAGAACGGCTACGACGATTAACAATACTGTCACATACAGTACACCAGTATGTATTACGGGTGCAAAAGGTGAGGATTCTATATTGTTGTGTATAGAATCATCAAATGGTACGACATTCAAGAACAGCGATGTGGCAACTATATTCACAGTAAATATCTATGTGGGTGGAGTTGTGATTGATAACTCTTCAAAACTGAGAGAAACATTTGGAGATAATGCATATCTGCAGTGGCTCATCAAAAGGCATGGAGAGACAGAATTCAGCAAGATCCCGTTAGATGATTCAAGACTCAACGATAATGGGTTCATGTTTACTATTTCAGCAAAGGACATTAAATTCAAGGCAGTATTCAACTGCGAGTTAAACATTTAGGAGGGAAATTATGGCAATTAAAGCGGTCAATCAGATTGACGTTATCGACTTAACCGATGGTTATTCGGTTGTATTAACTAATGACAACTATACATTCTTAGGTACTACTACTTCTGTAAACGGTACACAGACAACTACTACACAGGTAATGGCATTATGTGGTAGCGAACAGGTTCCATGCACAGTAGGAACTATCACATGTCCTACAGGAATTTCAGCAGTTTCTGACGGCAAGTCACCAATGCCAACAATCACAGTTACTGCAACATCTGCATTAACTAAGAGTGGTACTATTACTATCCCTATCGTCGTTGATGGTGATATCACAATCAACAAGACATTCAGTTACTCAATCGCATTCAAGGGTCAGACAGGTCAGAATGGTACAAGTGTTACCGTAAGTTCAACATCAGTTACTTACCAGGTTGGTGCAAGTGGAACTACTAAGCCAACAGGGGAATGGAGCACTACTGTTCCAAATGTGCCTAATGGTCAGTTCCTTTGGACTAAGACAGTAGTCAAGTATTCTGACGGCAAATCAACAGAAGCCTATTCAGTCTCTTACAAGGGTACAAACGGTTCTAACGGTTCAAACGGTACAAGCGTTACTGTAAGTTCAACATCAGTTACATACCAGGCAGGCACAAGCGGCACTACTCCTCCAACAGGAACATGGAGTACTACAGTGCCTAGCGTGGCAAATGGGCAGTATCTATGGACTAAGACAGTTGTTAATTATTCAGATGGTAAGTCTACTGAATCATATTCAGTTTCCTACAAAGGTACAAACGGCACAAACGGAAAGGATGGCTTAGACGCTATCACAATGGCGATCACCTCAAGTGGTGGAACAATCTTTAAAAATACCGCTATTGCTACAACTTTAACCGCTCATGTATATAAGGGTGGAGTTGAAGTAACTGGCTCTGCGTTATCTGCATTAGGAACTATCAAGTGGTATAAGGACGGCGGAACTACTGCTGTAGCAACAGGTGCGACATACACAATCGGTGCAGGTGATATTACAAACAAGGCAACATTCAGCGCTCAGCTAGAAGGTTAATTATATGGTTAAGGCATCGGCTAGCATGACCCTCGTGAGAGTCAACGATGGCGAGGACGGGCAGGGAATTCGCTCAATCACTCCGGAGTATTACCTATCAGATTCAGCAACGGAAATGCCCGATGCAAACAGTAACGGGTGGAAAAGCGTTCCCGATGACTACATTGACAAGCATTATTACTGGGTTAGGTCAAAAATATTATGGGATGATGGAACATATACAACGACCACCCCAGTGCTTGCAAATGACCTAAAGTCAATCATTGATGATTACGACAACAGAATAAACAACATGAACAGTCAGCTGCAGCAGGCGACTAAGGATGCTTCTTCGTCTATAGAACAGACAAAGGCATCCATCTTACAGACAGTATCAGAGAATTATTACAGTGCCTCTGACGGCGCAAACCTTGCTTCTACTGTATCTACTATTCAGCAGACAACAGAAAGCATTCAGATGGGATTTGTAAAGAAAGAAGACTTTACTTCCCTTTCTGACAAGGTTTCAAACAATCAGACTCAGCTGAACACTTATATCAGATTCAATGCAGACGGCATAGAGATAGGTAAACAGGAATCTGAATTCAAGACAAAACAGACAAACAGCAAGTACTCTATTCTTCAGAACAATGACGAAGTAGCGTATTTCGCTAATAACAGAATGTATAACTCAAACATCGAAGTTTCTAGTTCTTTAAGGATTGGAAACTTCGGATTTGTTGTTAATAGCGATGGATCATTAACATTTAAGAAAGTAGGTGGTGACTGATGGCAACAAGCGCAACATGCAGTGCATCGTTTGGTGGTGGCAATGGTAATGTCACAATGACAATGACACGAACAGGTGTTAATGTTGACGGAAACTATGATTTATGGACTGCTACACTAACTAAATACTATAAGTGGAATATTAATTCAAATGCTACTAAATACGGCTCTATGTGGGCTAATGGCGTACTGTTATGGTCTGGTGGAGTGACTATCGGAGGTAGTGGAACAAAGACACTTGCGACAGTTACAAACATCAAGATTCCTCATGACAGCAACGGTGGCAAGCATTTTGATTTCTCATTCTCACAGGAATTAAAGGTAACTCTTTCGGGCCACTATGTAGGTAGTGTATCTGCTTCGGGCGGTATTGACTGCGATGTTATCCTGAGAGCAACCAAGCCATACTGTTCTCCAGCATCAGTTTATTTTGGAAACAGTGTGACAATCAAGACACCTAGAGCGTCTTCTGATTTTGGTCATGTAATCTCATACAGTTATTATGATACGAATGTACAGATTGCTACTAATCAGTGGAATGATGAATTCAAGTGGACAGTACCGACTTCACTGATCAACAAGATGACTAACACGTCATATTCATATATGACATTCAAGGTAGATACATACAATCGTGCCGGAAAGTACATCGGTACTAACTACTGCCGATTGGATTTAGTACTTCCATCGGGCTATGAGCCAACTGTCACAGGCATCACATACACAAATGAAGATGCTGCAATTGCAAAAAGATTCGGAGCATCAACGATTATTCAAGGTGTTTCAAAAGTCAAATGCAATGTATCTACTTCAACGAAGAATGGTGCTACAATCACGTACTACCAAAACGAGATTGACGGACAGAGCATACCTGGTCCTAACAGTTTCTTTACAACTCAGCCGTTGAAATCATCTGGCACAGTTGTTCTTAAATCAACGGTTACAGATTCAAGAGGACAGAAGGCTGCATTGTCAAAGAATATTGCAGTCACACCATGGTGGTCACCGACTGTTAAGAATGTCAGTGCACAGCGTTGGAACGTGACATCTAACAAGGCCGACGATGAAGGTACAGCAGTTAAGATTACTTATTCATTTTCAGTTGCACCTGTTGCAAATAAAAATGATAAATCTGTTTTGATCCAGTACAAAAACGGTGAAACGTGGACTACTCTTGCGACTTATACAGATTCATACAGTAGCGAGAATAAGGTATATATATCATCCGCTGGCAAGTTCAATATAGATAATGCCTATTCCTTTAGAGTACTTGTGAAGGATTACTTCACGACAGACGGTGTTGCATCTTATGCTGCTATTGCTCCTTCATTTAAGCTGCTTGATTTTTCTGCTGACGGCAGAGGGATTGGAGTGGGATGCAAGGCAGAAGGTGGCAAGTTAAAGGTGAATATGCCTCTTGAAGCGCAGTCATTTAATGGGTATGTATTTGATTTTGATACAGAGAATCAAGTAGATACGTGGGTGCCCGTGCTCACGGATAAGAAGATACAGCATAGAGTTATTGGCTGGTCTGATTGGATCTCTTGTGGAACTAATGCATGTGGTATCACACTGAAATACCGATATAACGACGGATTGAAACTCTGCGAAATAAACTGGGATGGTTCGTTGACTGCTCCAATTGGTGGAAACACAGGGGGATATATATGGAGTAATTTCCCTAACGATAAAAAGCCTAGGCAAAATGTTTTCGTTCCTGCTGTTTATCCAGGAGGAACTTTAGTGGTACGTTTTTACCCCATAAGCAACGATGGTACAAAGAATCAATGGACCATCACATCATTGAAAGACAATGTAAATAGTGCATACGTATGTGGCATATTTATTTACTCATATGCTTAAAGGAGAAGGAAAATATGAAATTATATGATACATCATTAAAATACATGGATGCGATTAACGCAATCGGAGGCACTATTGTAGCGGTATTGACTGCTGCTTTAGGCACACATTGGTTTTTATTCGTAGGATTTTTAATCTTGAATATTATCGACTACATCACAGGAATTAGAAAGTCTAGATTAACAGGCAAGGAGAATTCTGCCAAAGGAGTGCGTGGTGTATGGAAAAAGTTGGGGTACTGGCTAATGGTGCTAGTCGCATTCCTTGCATCAGCAATTTTTATCGAAATCGGTCAGACTATCAACGTTGATTTAACAATTACTACATATGTTGGATGGTTCACTCTAGCGTCTTTAATCGTTAATGAACTTAGAAGTATCATCGAGAATTTTGTAGAAGCCGGAGACAATGTACCATCTGTTTTAACTAAAGGCTTAGAAGTAGCAGAAAACGCTATTAACAAGGAGAATAACAATGGGTAATGACGAATTTTTAAAGATTGCAACCGAAGAAGTAAGAAGATATACAAAAGAACATCTAGAAGATCCACAGGATTTCGATATCTATGTAGTGTGGGTATGCAAGACACTTCAGAACAATAAGGCACTACTATCAACTACACTTCTTGATGGCATGTACTTCGAGTGCACTTATAATGGAGATAAAAAAGAATTATACTTTGACGCTTATCAAAAATTAGAAAACAGATGTATTAAGATGGAGGACTAACCAATGGAATTACAAGACACTGTAGAACTTATGAACAGTTCTGACTATAAGGACAGATTTAAGGCAGAATACTGGCAGGCAAAAATCAGATACGACAAGTTAGATGATATGACTGTCAAGTACGAAGCACGTACTTTGACATTCATTCCTAGATGTTCACTTGATCTATTAAAAGAGCAGAAAAAGCATTTAGGAAATTATATTCGCACTCTTAAGATTAGAGCAGAAATCGAAGGTATTGAATTATAAGAAAGAAGGTATAAAGTATGATTATTAATGTACATGGTGGACATAGCTTAAAATGTCGTGGAGCAAGTGGATTATTAGACGAAGTCAATGAAGACAGAAAAGTTAAAAATAAAGTCATTGAGTTGTTAAGAGCAAACGGACATACAGTATATGACTGTACTGATGATAATGGAAAAGACCAGAATTCTAACTTAAAAGCAATTGTAAATAAGTGTAATAATCATAAGGTTGACTTAGATGTCTCTATTCATCTCAACGCTGGAGGCGGAACAGGTACAGAGGTATATGTCTATAGCGACAACTCAAAAGCCAAAGATGAAGCTGAAAGAATCGTCAAGAATATTTCTAACACTCTAGGTATTAGAAATAGAGGTGTTAAAACATCTACAAAGTTATATGTGTTGAGAAAGACTAATTCTCCAGCACTTCTAGTTGAGTGCTGCTTTGTTGACAACGCTATTGATAAAGTGAAATGGAACTCTGACAAGTGCGCAAAGGCAATTGTAGAGGGTATCTTAAATAAGAGTGTTAATGAACACGTTGAAACTCCTACACCTAAGCCACAGAGCAATGCATCTAGTACTTTAGGTACTTATATGATTACTGCTAGTGATTTAAGTGTCAGAACAGGACCAGGAGCTAACTGTAGAAGAAAGACATATGAGGAATTAACTAAGAATGCTAAAGCCCACGATTACGATAAGGACGGCTGTCTAAATTATGGCACTCGTGTTACTGTGTCTAAATTCGATGGAGATTGGGCAAAGATTCCTAGTGGATGGGTTGCTAAAAGATACTTGAAAAAAGTCTAATTTAAGTTCTATTATGAGGTTATTCATAAAGGTGTTGACTAAACTCGACTTAATTTCGACTAAATCTCGACTACACAACAATTTAAAGCATAAGAAAGGACCAGGGCTTAATTGCTCTGGTCCTTTTTTGCTTTTTCAATATCATCTCTTATAAGTTTTTTAATGTAACCCATTTTAGATTCGACATGATCAAGCTTTTCAAGAATATCTGCATCTGTTTTCTTATTGAATGCAAGATTGACACATTTCGTCATCTTCTTAGCATAGTTTGCGCTAGCTTTCTTCTGCGCTTCAGTTGACACGATTATACCTCCCTTAGAATAATTTTGAAATCAAGAATACTAATACTGCAATAAGTCCAATCAATTCGATAGCTTTTAAAATTAATTTTTCCATTGTTTTCTTTGAAAAGTGGTTTTATAATAGTGATAGGAAGAGAGGACAAGCCTCTCAACCTACTTAGTTAAATAGTTTGATTAGAATCAAAATCCAACCGATCAAGGAAATGATTTTAATCACTAGCGCTTCGAATAGGTCCAATATTCGAAGCATTTTTTTTAACTTCTTTTCCACTTTCCTTACCTCCTTTCTTTATTATAGTATATCATAAAATTATACAAATGTCAATGTATAATGATATATCTATGAGAATATTATATAAAAAATATCAGTAAACAATGATAGTTTTTGTGTTTTAATTCTGTTGTTTCTAACACTCAAAATGAGCGTTAGAACTTATCAAAAAATAAAAAAATGGCTTATTAAGCCATAAAACTAGAATTATAAGTGAGCGTTAAATAAGTGTTAGAATGAGCGTTATAAATATATGATGCGCCACTATGTAGGTACTAAACTAGTAACGAATCAGTAACAAGGGGCAAAAAGTCTAGGAAACAAGCCAATTTTAACATCATATATAAATGTTTCATAATAAATATAACCCCTTTCATTGGAAGATAAGTTAATTATATCTATTATTTAAGAAAAAATTAAGGTGAAAGTACACAAATAATACACTTTTCTTTGTTAAGATAGTGCAATAGATGAGGAGTGGTGGATATGAATGAATTAAAAGGCCTCTCACAACAAGAGGTACAAGAAAGAATAGAACAAGGACAAGTGAATTATACAGGTCAGTCTATTTCTAAAACTAAAAAGGAAATTGTGAAGCAGCATACTCTTACATATTTCAACTTTCTAAATATATTTTTAGCTGTTTTGATTGTGATTTCAGGACAGCTGCAGAACTTAACTTTTATTGGAGTTATGGTAGCTAATACAATATTAGGTATCATTCAGGAATTCAAGGTTAAGAAAACTATTGATAAGCTAAGTGTTGTGACTGTAGAGAAAGTAAAAACATTACGTGATGGGACTTTGATAGATGTTCCTGTAGAAGAACTTGTTATGGATGATATTATTTTCTTGACAGCTGGCAATCAGATTGGCACAGACTGCCAGGTTGTAGAAAATCATGCATTAGAAATCAATGAATCTCTTTTGACTGGGGAATCAGTGCCTGTTAAAAAGAAGGAGAACGATGAAATCTATGCAGGAACCTTCGTTGTGGCAGGAAGTGGTTATGCAAAAGTAATCCGTGTAGGGAATGCGAACTATTCTACAAAGCTAGTGAACCAAGCTAAACATAAGAATCTTGCATCTAGTGAGATGAGAGATTCTATTGAGAAGATTATCAAGGTTATGAGTATTATTATTGTGCCAGTCGGTCTATTACTCTTTAGAGCACAATATAAGGCCATGCCAAATGACTTTAATACCGCATTAGTTAAAACAGTAGGTGGGGTTATTGGGATGATTCCTGAGGGACTTGTCTTATTAACTTCTTTATCTTTTGTATTAGGTGTTGGTCGTCTTGCAAAAAAGAAAGCACTTGTTCAACAGATGGAATCTATTGAAGCATTAAGCAGAGTTGATGTACTATGTCTTGATAAAACAGGGACTATTACAACAGGTGAACTTAAAGTTAAACATATTGTTCCTATTAGTGATCAATATACGCGTGAGATGATTTGCGATATTATGGGTTCATTTGCTTTCTTAGTAGATGATATCAATCCAACTCAGAAAGCTTTAATGAATTACTTCACTAAAAATGATAAATATCATAAGAAATCAGAAGTACCATTTTCTTCAGAACGTAAATATCGTGCCATTACTTTTGATGATGATCGTTCTTTTGTGTTAGGTGCTCCTGAATTCTTGACTGATAATAAAGAAATCTTAGATCAGGTCAGTGGTTATTCTGAGTTTGGTTTACGTGTATTACTGTTAGGAGAAGCAGATTATTTAGAAGAGGGACATTATCATTCTCTTACTCCAGTTTGTCTTATTGCTATTAGTGATATCATTAAAGAAGATGCACATGATACATTTGATTATTTTAAATCTCAGGGTGTTTCTATTAAAGTCCTTTCAGGAGATAACCCTCTTACAGTTTCTCGTGTATGCACCCTTGCAGGGCTTGATAACGCAAATAATTATATGGATGCTTCGACTCTTCCTGATACTGTAGAAGAAATGAAACAAGTATTAGGAGAAACATGTGTCTTTGGTCGTGTTAAACCAGAACAGAAACAATTGATTATCAAAGCTTTCCAGGAAAATGGTCATGTTGTTGGTATGGTGGGTGATGGTGTCAATGATGTCCTTGCGATTAAGGATGCAGATTGTGGTATTGCGATGGCCAATGGCGCAGATGCGGCTAAGCAGGCAGCACATATTGTATTATTAGATTCTAACTTCAGTTCAATGAAGGAAATTGTAAACGAAGGTCGTGTCATCATTGCGAATATTGAAAAGGTCAGCTCGCTATATCTAACTAAGACTATTTATTCTACAATTCTTAGTCTAATCTTTGGATTCTTCTGCTTAACTTATCCATTTACGCCTTTCCAGCTCTCTTTGGTAAGTGGTATGGCAATTGGATTACCATCATTCATTATTACTCTTGAACATGATACAACAATGAATTCAAAAGGATTCCTCACTCATGTGATTCATACAGCACTTCCATGTGCTTTAAGTGTTGTAGTGCTTGTATTGTTTAATTTATTATTAAAATGGATGTTTTTCTTAAATGCGAAATACTTTTCTACATATAGTTTCTTAGTGACTATATTTATTAGCTTTATTGTATTATTTAAGGTTTCTAAACCACTCAATTTTTTAAGAAAGTTTAATATTGGTTTAAACGTCCTGCTTACTATTGGCTGCCTTTATGCAATTCCAACCTATTTTTATATGTATCCTATTACGGACTTACGTGTTATTATAGTAGTAGCTTTTGAATGTGTAGTTGCTTATTATTTAGTTGCACTTATTACAAAAGCATTAGATAATATAACTGAATATAGACGTTGGAAGAGGGAGAAGCATGGATAAAAAATATTTTTTCTTTGATATTGATGGCACTTTGACAGATATAAAAACAGGTATTCCTGTACCTAGTGCTTTAGAAACAATTAAAAAATTACAGGATAATGGACATTTTGTCGCAATTGCGACAGGACGTGCTTATTATAAAACAAAAGATACTGCTAAGATGCTTGGTATTCATAATCTTGTATCTAATGGAGGAGCTGCTTTGATTTATAATGATGAGTTAGTTACAAATAGTCCTTTAGACAGAGAAAAGGCTCTTGCGCTTATTCATGAAGCAGATAAAAAAGGCTTTGGAATATTAATTGCTGTTAATGATAGTATTGATGTAGTGATGAAGGATGAACGCTTTATTGAACAGGTAGGAGAAAGACAGGAACCGACTCGTTATATTCTTGATAAGTCATTAAACTATGATGATTTGAAGGATATCTATAAGATTTATATTGCGATTCCAGAAGACAAAGAAGAAGAACTTACTTTAAGAGATACAGTGGGTCATATCCGCTTTGTACCACCTTATCTTACTTATCAGCATGATGCAAAAGAAAAAGGCATTATCAAGATGATGGAATACTTAAAGGCTGATATTAAGGATGTTGTAGTCTTTGGTGATGGTGAGAATGATCTTGTTATGTTTAAAAAGGAATGGACATCTATTGCGATGGGCAATGGTGTAGAAGACTTAAAGAAAAAAGCAGATTTTGTCACAAAAGATTCTACAGATGATGGTATAGAATATGCATGTCGTCATTTTGGCTGGATTGATTAAGAAGGAGTAATCCTTCTTTTTTTTATATATAACACAAATACATGTACAGATAATTATAAAACAACTAAATAAACTTATGATATTAATAAGACTTGTATACAATCTATGAATAATGTGATAGAATAGATTCAACCTTCAAAAAGGAGTTGATGATATGGATCAGAATATAAAGGATTGTTTTAAGAAATCATTGGATGAAACAGCTATTCCTGGTGAACTTTATAAGAAGTATTCTGTAAAGAAAGGCTTACGTAATGAAGATGGTACTGGTGTATTAGTTGGTTTGACAAATATATCAGATGTAGTGGGGTACAAGAAGGTTGATGGTGAAAAAGTTGATGACTATGGTACATTGTATTATCGTGGTATCAATGTAAAAGACATTGTGGAAAATGGAAAAGGACGCCGTTTCCTCTATGAAGAAGTATGCTTCTTGATTCTATTTGGCTATTTGCCAAATAGAGAGGAATTGGAGCACTTTAAGAAGACGATTAGCGATCATTACACCTTGCCTGAAAGATACCTAGAATTAAATATTTTGGGATATCCGGAGAAGAATCTCATGAACAAGCTACAAAGAGAAGTATTGGTGCTTTATAGCTATGATGATGATCCAGATAATGTAGGTGTATTAGAAACATTAGATAAGGGAATTGATTTGATTGCGAAGATTCCTGTTATTGTTAGCTATACATATCAATCAAAGGTACATCATTTTGATAAGGGATCTATGATTATTCATCATCAGAATTATGATTATTCTATTGCTGAACAGATTTTATATTTATTAAGAAGAGATGGTACTTTCTCTAATAAGGAAGCAGAAGTACTTAATACTGCACTTATTCTTCATGCTGATCATGGTGGAGGTAACAACTCTACATTCACAAATGTTGTTATATCTTCTACTGGTACAGATATTTATTCAGCTATTTCTGGTGCTATTGGTTCATTGAAGGGTCCAAAGCATGGTGGGGCCAACTTAGCGGTTAAGAAGCAGATGGAACTTGTAATCAATGAAATTGGTATACATGCATCAGAACTACGTATTAGGCAGATTGTCCAGGATATCTTAGATGGAGACTTTAATGACCATACAGGACTTATTTATGGTATTGGACATGCTGTATATACATTAAGTGATCCACGTAGTGAAATCTTAGCTAAACAATGTGAAGAATTATCATATGAAAAATTTAGACATGATGAATATGAATTTTATAGAAAATTCTCAGCTATTGCGATTGAGGAAATCTATAAGAGAAAAGGTATTCATGTCTGTACAAATGTCGATTTCTATAGTGGTTTAGTATATGATATGCTTGGTATTCCTGAAGATCTCTATACATTACTCTTTGTAATTGGTAGAACAGTTGGATGGGTCGCTCATAATATTGAATCTAAGCTTTATAGTGGACGAATTGTTAGACCTGCCACTAAATTCGTGGGAGAACTTAAAGACTATAAGAATATCGAAGATAGATAGGGAAAGTGCGACTAAAATCGCATTTTTTCTTTTGTTTTCAATAAAAACACTACACTTTTGAACCAATAAATGTTACTATCTTTATAAGGATGTTGTCCTCTTAAGGAGAAATATATGGTTGTTTCCTATTTATTGACAATATGTGGTTCTTTAATCATAATTATTGGAGCTGCTGTATTTATTATTGGAAAACACAGCAAATAAACCACTCCGGCTTAATTTTAAAATTAAGTCGGGGTTTTTAGTTTCTTAGTATTTAAGTTTTTACCTAATGCGAGTTGATCCATATTCTTATTGCGTGTCTACTTCGACTCTATCATATAGAATACTTGTATCCACAACCATTTACATATACATTTAGTACATTCTCATCAGCTGTTCTATACTGCCCACGATGTATTCTCTTTCCATTGAAATGTTCTTATCCCATAAGCAAGCTTATGAGGTGTACGATTCTTCCTGCATTTGCAACAAGTATGATGTCATTTGATTTACAGAGATATTCAAGCTTATCTTGAAGAATGTCATATGGGATATCAACAAAACTCTGATTCTTGCTTTTACTTATATAGGAATTCTTCTGAAATGTTTTGTTATAGCCCACAACAAGTATTCCTATATCATTATCAAGACAGTAATTAATCACAATGCGTGCTGTAGTTTTTGATTCTATTGTTGCGCTTACGCACTATTTTTTTAGTTATCTTATTGCCATAGTTCTGTTTATCCTTGATGGACTCTAATCGTGCATTCTCCTGGCAATTTAGGAAAAGAGTTTCCTATACTTTCATTCTAGATCACTCAATTAAAAGCACTAAAAAAAAGCGCCGAAGCGCTTTTTGATTATTTTACTTTATGAATCCAGTTGAACTTATCTGGAAGTTTACCCCATTGGATACCTGTTAAAGTATCATATAATTTCTGAGTTAATTCACCAGTCTTGAAGTCATTGATAAGAACTTCTTCACCCTTATAACATAATTCACCAACTGGAGAAATAACTGCTGCAGTACCTGTACCCCAAGCTTCTTTTAAAGCACCAGTACGTCCTGCTTCCATTAATTCATCAACACTTAGATGACGTTCTTCTACTTTATAGCCCCAGTCACGAAGAATTGTAAGCATAGAATCTCTTGTAACACCTGGAAGCACTGAACCTTCAAGAGGTGCAGTCACTACTGTATCGTTGATTAAGAACATGATGTTCATAGAGCCAACTTCTTCAACATACTTTCTTTCCTGACCATCTAGCCATAATACCTGAGTATAACCATGTTCTTCAGCTTTTACCTGAGCAGCAAGTGAACCAGCATAGTTACCACCACATTTAGTGAAACCAGTACCACCCTTTACAGCTCTTACAAATTCATCTTCAATCCAGATCTTAACTGGTGCAACACCTTCAGGATAATAGTTTCCAACTGGTGTTAAGATAATAACAAATTTATATTTATTAGCTGGATGAACACCAACACCTGGTTCAGTCGCAAACATGAATGGACGAATATATAGAGAAGTTTCAGGTGCAGTAGGAATCCAATCCTGTTCATACTTAACAAGAGTTTCTACTGCTTCTACGAAGTCTTCTTCTGGTAATTCAGCCATACATAAACGTTTGTTTGAGTTTCTCATACGTTTCGCATTCATTTCTGGACGGAATAACTGAACATTTCCTTCAGGATCACGATAAGCCTTTAATCCTTCAAAAGTTTCCTGTGCATAGTGAAGGACCATTGTAGCTGGATCCATCTGAATTGGAGCATATGGTACAATACGTGCATCATGCCATCCTTTTTCAGAATCCCAATCATATACAAACATATGATCTGTAAAATATTTACCGAAGCCAAGATTTGACTGATCTGGCTTTTCTTTAAGAGTCTTTGCTCTTTCTACTTTGATTTCCATTATTAAAATCCCCCTTTAGAATTGTTCTCATTATAGTACTATCATTTACTAGATGCAATACAAAATGAGGAAATAATACAAAACAATTTATATAATTTATGGAAAACAGAAAAATAACACTAAATCACTTTAACTTGCAAACTCTTTTCTAATACTGTAAGAGCAGCTTTTTCTAGGTTTTCATCAAAAGAAGCACATCCTTTTGTATCTACTTCAATTAAAGCTTCAGGAAGCGCACTCTTAATCATAATACAATTAGAAATGACACAAATATCAGTCACTACTCCTACTACTCTTACTTCTTCATAAGCTGTATCCTTTAATAAGTTCGCAAGCATTAAAGATGGGAAAGTATTTTTTTCAATCACTGTATGATTTCTACTTAAAGACTGCAACTCTCCATAAAGTTCATGTCCTTTTGTCTGCGAGATACAGTGAGGAACAGGTAAATTCTTACCTTCTTGTGTTTCTAGATAGTTATTAAAGTGTGTATCTTTAGTAAACCAGACATCTTCACCTTCTTCTTCATATTTCTTTACTAATGAAATGATATAAGGGGCAATCTTGGGTGCTTTTTCAAATCCAAGTGCACCATCCACAAAATCATTCTGATAATCTACAACAACTAGTAGTTTCTTACTCATAATGAAACCTCCTTTTTTAATTATTATAACGCACTTTGATATGTTATAATAGAGCACAGAGAGGTGTTTTTATGGATAAGAATTTATTGGGTATGTATGATTTGAAAATTGAAAGATTAAAGAAAGCATTAGAAAGAAATAACATGACCTGTAATGTATTTAATACAGAAGAAGAACTTCATGATTATTTTAAAACAATTTTCAAGGACCAAAAGGTAGTGGCAGTAGGTGGTTCTATGTCACTTGATGAAATGCATGTATTAGATTTAGTACGTGCAAGTGATGTGAATTTTCTTGATCGTTATGCTAAAGGATTAACTAAAGAAGAAATCAATGCGATTCATCATGAAGCATTTAATGCGGATATTTATTTAACGAGTACCAATGCAATGACAACAGATGGCTGTTTATATAATATTGATGGCAATGGTAATAGAGTGGCTGCAATGATCTATGGGCCTAAGGATGTTTATGTAGTTGCTGGTGTCAATAAGATCTTTGAATCAGAAGAAGAAGCCATTGATCATATTAAAAACGTGTCAGCACCGGCAAATGCAATCAGACTAAACCGTCAAACAGGATGTGCTGTTGCTGGTAAGTGTGTCAATTGCATGTCAGATCAAAGAATCTGTGCATCTTATGTCAAACTTGCACGTCAGGGAAACAAGGATAGAATCCATGTAATTATTATGAGACAGGAGTTAGGTTATTAATATGAAAGCAGGAATACTATGTCCTATCTCTGCATTGCCATCATCTTATGGTGTAGGAGATTTTGGAAAGAACGCATATACATTTGTAGATCAGCTAAAGAAATCAGATGTAAAGATCTGGCAGATCTTACCACTTAATCCTTTAGCATATGGTAATTCGCCTTATCAGCCTTATTCATCTTATGCGGGTGATGAACTTTATATTGATTTAGAAGACTTAGTTAAAGATGGATTACTTGAAAAAGGAGAACTAAAAACATTTAATAAACAGGCTGAAACAGTGGAATATGAAGCTGTACGTGCATATAAAGAAGACTTATTAAGACTCGCTTATAAAAGATTTGAATTTAATGATGATTTTAAGCAGTTTGTGGAAAACAATAAATGGGTTGAGGGTTATGCATTATTTCGTACCTTTAAATTAACAAATGAGGGAAAGCCATGGACAGAGTGGCATGAGGAATATAAGGAGTTCCCTAAACATCAATCTTTTGAACTGTTACCTTTTGAGAAAGAAATCAATTATCAGGAATTCTTACAGTATTATTTCTTCAAACAATGGTATGCATTAAAAAAATATGCGAATGATCAGGGGATTATGATTATAGGGGATATGCCTATCTATGTAGGATTAGATAGTGCTGATTGCTGGTTAGATCAGGAAGACTTCTTATTAGAGGAAGATGGCACACCTTCATTTGTAGCAGGTGTACCACCTGATTATTTTAGTGAATTTGGACAGAGATGGGGTAACCCAATCTATGACTGGGATCATCTAGAAAAGACAAATTTCAAGTTCTGGATTGATAGAATTCATAGTGCAAATAAGCTTTATGATGAAGTACGTATTGATCATTTCCGTGGATTTGATACTTATTGGAAGATTCCAGCATCAGAACCTACTGCAGTAGTAGGGGAATGGGTAGAAGCACCAGGGTATGCACTATTTGACGAATTATTTGAAGAATATTCAGATACACATATTCTTGCAGAAGATCTAGGATTATTAAGAGATGAAGTGTATGAATTAAGAGATCATTATAATTTCAAGGGTATGTATATTTTCCAGTTCCATTACAAGGATGAATTTGATTTTGATAAGGTTGTTGTATATAGCGGTACACATGATAATGATACATTAATGGGATGGTATAATAATCTTGATAAAGATAGCTTAAAGGATATAGAACTCTTATTAGATGGTTATAGGGAACGTAAATTACATCGTCAGATGATTCATTATTGTATGGATTTACCTGCTGAATCTGTCATTATTCCAGTATGGGATCTTTTAGGAGAACCAGAAACATCACGCTTTAATACTCCAGGTACTATTGGATCTCCTAACTGGGAATGGAAGATGTCACGTTTTACAGAATTCAACAAAGAAATGAAATTCATGAAGAAAATCATTCATGATACGAATCGAGATGAAACTCTATGAAAAGAGCCATTGTATTAAGTGGTGGAGGATCTAAAGGAGCCTATGAAGCAGGTTTCTTACTTGCTGCAAAAGAATTAAACCAACATTTTGATATTGTGACAGGAACTTCTATTGGTGCGCTCAATGGTGCATTAGTCGCTATGGGAGACTATGAAGGATTAGAGTATACATGGAATATATTAGATATGGATCATGTCTTTAATAATGCACCTGATTTGACTGATTTAAAAGATGACTTTATGACAACTTCTTTATTTAATAAGGAAGAGGGAAGTAACTTGTCTGAACTTAAAGAATCCATTGCTCAGCAGACATCTCTTGCACAATCTTTTTTAAGATACTATTTCAAAAACAAAGGCGCTGATAATACCCCTTTTGTAGAACACTGCCGTAGACTGATGGATGAAGAACGTTTATTGTCTTCACCTATTGATTTTGGTATATGTACAGTGCAGTTTCCAAGCATGAAAGCATGTTATAAGACTAAATCAGAAATGGAAAAAGGTCATATGCTTGACTATTTACTTGCAAGTAGTGCCTGTTTTCCTGTCTTTCCAATGACAGAAATAAATGGTAATAAATATATTGATGGGGGATTTAGTGATAATCTTCCTATTGATCTTGCTTTAGATATGGGAGCTGATGAAATAGTCGTAGTGGATATGCATCTTATTCCAGTTCATCCACAATATATCAATCGTCCTTCCATTCTTTATTCATGTCCACCAGTTGATTTAGGTGGTTTTATGGACTTTAATAAGGATGCACTAGAAAGAAATAAGCGTTTGGGCTACTTAATGGCTTATAAGCTATTTGGAAATTATGAAGGCAATCAGTATACTTTTCTTCCTTCAAATCAGACAGTATTTCATGATTACTATAAACAATTATTGATGATGGAAAAAGAAATGAGAGGATTCTTTAATAGTAATTCTTCAGAACTGACATCTTTATTATTAGAAGCCAATCATCAAATAATCTTAAATCTCAAAGATTATACATATATTACTTTAGATTTTATTGGAGAATTAATGGGCTTTGATGATTTAAAGGTTTATGCATTTGAAGAATACAAAAATATGATTCTTAATGCATTTGAGAAATATATGGAGAAGGATTATTTCCCTCAGGAACTAAGTCTGACAAAGGTGAATCTATCTTTCTTACAAAATCATCTCAACAGAGAATCAATTGTGGGATTCTTTCTACATCAAATGAAATACAAGGAAGCAATGGATATGAAGTCGTATTATACGTTTTGTAAAAAGGAATTAATGATGGCTTCACTCATTTATTTATTAATAGGAGGTGGATCAAATGAACATCATTAAAAGGAAATGCCAGAAAGAAGATATAAAAGAAGTTGTTTCTCTTTTTAATGAAGTGATTGAAACAGAACTTTATCTTGAAGAAGACACACCTGTTCTTGATGATTTTATTGAATCAGCATCATATTGTGGTGTAATGCTTGATGATCATCTATTAGTAGGTGCTTATTTGATTAGATCTTTAGGAACTGGACATTGCAAGCATATTGCAACTTGTTCTTATGCAATTAAAGCTGACTATAAGAAAGAACTAGATAGTCTGATTAAGGACTCTTTAGAACAGGCATTTAAAGCTGGATATGCAATTATGCAATTAAATACAGTCACTAAAACATTAAAGACAGTTTTAGATACAGTAGGCTTTAAGAGTTTAGGAATGATTCGTGATGGCTTTAAAACGTCTAAAGGTGATTATGAGAACACTTATGTTTTATATCGTACTCTAGATGAATCTATTTTAGAATGTAAGGAAAAACAGGACCCTATGTCCATTGAAATCAGTCATATCTCAAAGAAGATTCAAAATAGAGGAATTTATTGGATTGTATCAGAAGTCAAACATTATCGTATACAAACAAAAAGAGAATACTCTACCTTTGATTATCGTGATCTTCATTATCAATCAGAAGAAGATATTAAAAAATTTGTAGAAAATATTTTCCATAAGTATCATGTTGAAAATGAAAAAAATCATGATACTGTGCATGTTTTATCCGTTCATACATCTAAGGATGATGCAGTAGCTGAATGGATCAAGAGAGATGATCTAGAATTACAGAAGCAGATGACAAGCATGCATAGTTTTTCAAAGGGAGTTAAAGTGTGAAGGAACTGAATTATAAAAGAATTGGAATTTATCTTCTTGGATTATTGATTTTAGGCTGTGGTATTGATCTCAATACAAAGACACAATTAGGTGTGTCACCCATCATCTCTGTAGCCTATAATATCGCCTATCTCACCCATATTCCTATTGGTGTAATGACTTTTATATATTATGTTTTACTTGTCATTATTCAATGGATTTTACTAGGTAAAAAGTTTGATTATTTTCAATTCTTACAGATTCCTGCTAGTTTAGTAACAAGCTTTTTTATTCAGGTTTTTGATGGAGTTATTCCTGTCGCTTCTAGTTATTCAGCACGTTTAATGATGCTTATTCTTGCGATTGTAATTACGGGCGTTGGGGCATCACTCACTGTAGGTATGAAAATAGTACCTAATCCTGCAGATGGCTTAGCAAGTGTTATTGGAGAAAAGTGTCATAAAGGATTTGGTTTTGGTAAGAATCTCTTTGATGGTATTTCCATTGTAATATCTCTTATTATTGGCTTTGTCTTTACAAGTGATATTTTGGGTATTGGGCTAGGAACAGTGATTTCTATGATCTTTACAGGCCGTGTGATTGCCTTGCTTGAAACAAGTATTTCTAAACTCTACTCTTCTGTCACAGAAATAGAGTTTGCTGAATAAAGAAGATTAAAAAGGCAAATATGCTCATCTATGCATATCTGCCTTTTTTTTGTGCTGAGAATGGCACTCATTCAGTCGGAGATAGTCCGACCACAGGTAATTACCGCCAAGTGCAGTGAACTACAAGCCGATACCATGAAGGTTGAAGTGAAGGAAATGCGTATCATCCTCAAGGCAGATGTAAATGTTGCATTAAATATCATGCGTAAAAGTAGCGTTGTGGATGTAAATATTCTATACAGTAGAGGCGAAGTAGACACGCAATAAGAATAAGGATTGCCTAACAATAGGTGGAGACTTAAATATCAATCTTCTTAAACGGATGCGTAAGCATCCTAGAAGTCTTGACTTCAAACACGGGGTATTAAGTCGAGGTAGTTCACTATTAATCCTAAAATTTGAGTAAAAGAATAGGGGATAGACCTGGCTTGGTCAATCCCCTTAATTGCTATCAAAGTTAGTTTGAAATTATAATGTAAATGTAGCGCCGTATACGAGACTCGTTACGTACGGTGCAATGGGAGGCACAGTAATATTGATTAATCTTAGAATTGATTCTATTTCTCGTCTACCCTATTATGATTAATTGTCTAAGTCTTTACCGTTAGTTGCAATGACTTTTTTATACCAATCAAAAGATTTTTTCTTTTTGCGTTTAAAAGTACCATGGCCATCATTATCTCTATCAACATAAATGAAGCCATATCTCTTTTCCATTTCACCTGTTCCATTAGAAATAAGATCTATACATCCCCAAGTTGTATATCCCATTAAATCAACACCATCTTCATCCACTGCATCTTTCATTGCTTGAATATGTTTCTTTAAGTATTCAATACGATAGTCATCTTGAATAGAACCGTCTTCTTCAATCTTGTCTTTGGCCCCTAAACCATTTTCAACAATAAACAATGGCTTTTGATAACGATCATAAATTTCGTTCATAGTAATTCTTAATCCTAAGGGATCAATTTGCCATCCCCAATCACTTGTATCTAAATATGGATTAACAACTGAAGCAAAAATATTGCTTTCTGTTTGTTTTCCCTTGTCTGGATTAGCACTAGAAACACGAGATGAGTAATATGAGAAGCTAATAAAATCGACTGTATTTTCCTTTAAAATATTTACATCATTCTCTGCAAATGGTATTTTTGCATTTCTTTTTTCAATCCATTTTAAGGCATAGTTTGGGTAATAGCCTCGTGATTGCACATCAATAAACATATAACTTTCTCTATCATCACAAATTGATTTCCAATAATCTTCAGGATTACATGTTTCAGGATAATAAGAACCCGCAGCAAGCATACAACCTATCATATTTTCAGGATTTATCTCATGAGCTAATTTTGTGACTAGAGCACTTGCAACCAATTCATGATGTGCGCAGGTAATCATAGCTTGGGTTCTATTTTCACCTTCTTTAAATCTTAATCCTGCTGCTACAAATGGGAAATGAAGAATCATATTGATTTCATTAAAAGTGAGCCAGTATTTAACTAAACCATTATATCTTTCAAATAATACTTTAGCTAATTTAACAAAACAATCAATCATTTCTCTATTACGCCAGCCACCAAATTTATGAATTAAATGCATTGGGCAATCAAAATGATTAATTGTGACTAATGGTTCAATCCCATATTTTTTACATTCTTTAAAAATGTTTTCATAATATAATAATCCTTTTTCGTTAGGTTCCAACTCATCACCAAGAGGGAAAATTCTGGTCCAGGCGATAGATAACCTAAAAGTTTTAAAACCCATTTCACCCATTAAAGCAATATCTTCCTTATAGTGATGGTAAAAATCGACGGCTTGATGACTTGGAAAATATTGATCATCGATTCGATCTATCCACTTTTCTCCAGTCCCAATCGCATAACGATCTGATCCATGGGGCATTAAATCTACATTGGCTAAACCACGACCATCTTCAAATATGCCACCTTCAACCTGATTCGCAGCAGTGGCACCTCCCCACAAGAATCCTTTTTTAAATCCCATATTAAGTTCCTCCTCTATTTATTTTGTCTCAAACAATTATAGCTACCTCCATATTGTTTGGCTTCCTGTCTATAGAATAGAGGATGAGATTAAAGAAAGCAAAAAAGTTTCCAATTTGGAAACTAGTCTTGTAATTCTAGCAATAGAATATCTATCATGTACTTAATGATATATTCACTGTATTTTTCATCGAGCAGGGGAACGATTATTTGTTTTTGACATAATGTAATACTTTCATTACATGTAATAAGCCATTGATCAACATGAGATTCTTTTATACGTTTAATGACACGCTTATTATAATGGAAAGAATGTCCATTTGTACTTAGTACAATTAAGATATCATTATCTAGAAAATGATAATCCTTGTTAAAATCAGCATCACATATAATTGTCTGAATATCATATATCTGAAGTTCTCTTTGGATATTATAACAAACAGATCTGACATCACCGTGTGCATATAAATATACTTTATTTGCTTGCTTGATATCTTGTATAAGTTTTTGAATTAACTTCAAATTAATATGATTGATCATATATTGGATATTTTGAATGAAATCTTTAGTAAAATGCATCACATTTGTTTCAAAACTTTGATGTGGGTTTAAGAATTTTTTTCTTTTTGAGATTAAATCTAAATATTGAATACACGCATTTTTAAATTCTTCATAGTTTTCATAATCTAATTTTCTTATGCATTTTGATACTTGACCTTTAGAAATTAAAGATTCTTTTGAAATGTCATCAATGCTTAGATTTGGAATTCTGTTATGAAATGACGATTGTCAAGTGGAAATAACACATTTCTTTGATTTTAGTTTTCGCTTTTGTTTTATTCTGTTTTTTTAAATCAAGGACATAGGACAAGAAACTTCTATACAGATTTATCGGCGGTTGGCCACTCTGTTATACGTGGATTGGTTACCTCAGGTCAATGGTTTCGCCGCAAGTTTCTTTGTCTGTGGTCGTGAATCAAATCTTTGGAATAAGAAGTGTCTACATAGAATTATCGTGAATAACTTTAACCATCTTCTTATAGAGATTTCCTGTCCAATAGCCTCGATTCTTTTTTTTGTTA
>OLRF01000458.1_pt1 | contig 52853 bp, 40 predicted proteins | sample 1672061 | NCBI WGS metagenome assembly OLRF01 (sample SAMEA3136641, study PRJEB25190) | human gut metagenome | reverse complement strand
TCAGCTTTTCCAGCCGGCGACAAAATGTCGCATAAGAGCAAGCAGTTTCGGGGTCCTCAGACTTGTAGTGTTCATACAGAAGCTGCCTGGTTGCATATTTAACGTTCGTGAGTTTTCCAAGGATCTCCTCTGCATTGAAGTCTCTGTACTCACGTTTTATTGGAACTCGTACGGTCTCTTCCAACTCCTGTTCCTGGCATTCAGACGCCTGAGCCAATGTCAGGTTCGACTGTTTAATGCGATTAGCGTACTTGCTAACCGTTGACTTGGATATGCCTAATGCCTTTGAGACTTCAGAGTACGAACAGCCTTCATTAAGTTTGGCTGCTATATCTTTAATCGTTGCCATCGTGGATTCTTTCATAGGGGTCCTTTTAAATAAAAAGACCCAAAAGTTACAATCCAACGATTAAAAATTGGTTATATGCTAACTGTTCGCACCAGTGAGAACACCGTAATTACATCTTTTCGGTTAATCAGTGAACGACAAGATTTTTCAAGCGTTCGCACCGGTGAGAACACCGTTCGCGCGCGTGCGAGAATTCAAGGAAGAGAAGGCGGTCTACTGTTTTAATTGTCAGGCGGTCTAGGTAAGAAAAAAGCATTGGAACAGCTTGAAATTTCTTTGTAATTGATAATGATAATCAATAGCCGTAAATTTCATCAAACTTTACATGTTTTAAGTTGTATCTCCTTTATTTACAGCTATAATCCGACGATCAAACAGGGAAGCACCGCTTCTCCAATCTATAAACAAGCCCCCTTCGGGCATATCCGGAAAGGAAATATTTAAATGGCAGAAGAAACCAAAGTAGAAGAAAAGGTTGAGGAAAAAACAGAAGCCACAGCAGCTCCGGCTGAAGAAACAAAAGCCGAAGAAGTTAAGCCGAATCCTCTTCAGCGCACTATCGAGCTGACGATCTCTCGTAAAGAACTCGATGCTCGCGTAGCTAAAGCTCTTCGCGAAAAAGCAAAGAAAGCTAAATTCCACGGTTTCCGTCCCGGCCACGCTCCTGCCGCTATGGTCAGAGCAGCTTATGGTCAGGAAGTTCAGTTCGATGCAATCAATGCACTCGTTTCTGCTGCTTTCGTTGAAAAAGTTCAGGAAGGCAAATTCCATGTCTCCGGCTACCCGGATATCGCTCCGACCGAAGGCGCTCCTGAAAATGAAGACACAATGTCCTTCACCGCTACTTTCGAAGTCTTCCCTGACGTCGAAGTTCCTGATATGAAAGACGCTTCCGTTACAGAGTACGAGTGCGAACTCACAGACGCTGACGTTGAAAAGACTCTCGATGTTATGCGCAAACAGCGCGCCACTTTCGAAAAGGCTGACAAGGCAGCTGCCGACGGCGACCGCGTTGTCGTTGACTTCAAGGGAACCCTTGACGGTGTTGCTTTCGAAGGCGGTACTGCTAAAGACTACGCTTTCGCTCTCGGCCAGGGCAGAATGCTTCCTGAGTTCGAAAATGCAATTCGCGGTATGAAAGCCGGCGAAACTAAGACTTTCAACCTGACTTTCCCGGAAAACTATCCCGCCAAGGACCTTGCCGGCAAGGAAGTCCAGTTCGAAGTCACACTGAAAGAAGTTGACGAAGAAATTCTTCCGGCTCTTGACGACAAGTTCGCTAAAGACCTCGGTGTTACCGACGGTATCGACAAACTCAAGGCTGACGTTAAAGAAAACCTTCAGCGCGAAGTTACCGCCCGCCTGGAAGCCCGCACAAAGCAGAGCGCCATGAATGCTCTTCTGTCCGTTGCTAAGTTCCCGGTCCCGCACGCTGCTGTTGAAGAACAGAGAGAGGCTCTGGTTCATGATGCCATCGAAAACATGAAGGCTCAGGGAATTAACCTCCCCAACGACAGCATTCCTGCCAACGCTATGCTTGACCAAGCTGAGCAGAGAGTTCGTCTTGGACTGCAAATCAGCGCTATTGTTGAGAAAGAAAAGATTACTTCTACTGACGATCAGATCAAAGCTTTGGCAGACAACATCGCCAAGAGCTATGAAGATCCGAAGGAAGTCGTTGACTGGTACCTCAACAACCCTCAGCACAAAGCTGAGCTTGCCGCGGTTGTTGTGGAAAACAACGTCGTTGCTTGGGTTCTGAAGAACGCCCAGGTTAAGAAAGAACCGATCTCTTTTGAAAACCTGATGGGTCGCGGTCAGCAGGCTTAATCTATTTGATGCGTCAGAGGCTTGAATGCCTCTGAAAAATACAGACAAGTCGGCAAGGTACTCAGGTCCTTGCCGTTTGTCATTGAAAAACTACTACAAACCACGGAGACGCGTATGCCCGACTTTACAAACTTTAATTCTGCACTTATACCGATGGTTATCGAGCAGAGCGGACGCGGAGAGAGATCTTTTGACATTTACTCCCGCCTGTTGCGCGACCGCGTAGTCTTCCTGGTAGGACCGGTTACTGATCAGAGCGCTAATTTGGTGGTTGCTCAGCTGCTGTTCCTGGAAAGTGAAAATCCTGACAAGGATATCTCGCTGTATATCGACTCCCCGGGAGGAAGTGTTTACGCCGGTCTTTCCATCTACGATACGATGCAGTTCATTAAGCCTGACGTTTCAACTATTTGCTTAGGTATGGCAGCTTCCATGGGTGCGTTCCTGCTGGCTGCCGGCGCAAAGGGCAAACGTTTTGCGCTGCCCAACTCCCGCATCATGATTCACCAGCCGTCCGGCGGTACGAACGGTACTGCTGCGGATATCGAAATCCAGGCTAAGGAAATCTTGGAATTGCGCAGCCGTCTGAACACGATTCTTTCCGAACATACCGGTCAGTCCATTGAAAAGATCGCGGTTGATACAGAACGTGATAATTTCATGAGCAGCGCCCAGGCGGTTGAATACGGAATTATTGACGGCGTATTTAGAAAACGTTCCGAGCAAATCATTAGAAAAAAATAATTGATTTTGCGGATTAAAGATTTAAGGAAGTTATGAGCGATAACAAAGAGGGACCCGTCTGTTCTTTTTGCGGAGCCAAAAAGGGACAGTATTCCGAAATTTATAAGTCCAACATCGGAGATCAGTACATTTGCAAAGAATGTACTGAAGAGCTAGCTCGTTACTCCGGAGTCATTGAAGAAGCTTTGAAACGCTACCAGTATCTCGAAGCTCACAATAAGAACGCCGGCTCTGAAGCTCCGGGTAAAGAGCCTGAAGCAGAAGAGGCCGAAAAGCAGGATCCGATTTTGTACGGAGAGCTGCCCACACCGAAAGAAATCTACGCCAATCTTGACCAATACGTTATCGGACAGGAACAGGCGAAGAAAGTTCTTTCCGTTGCTGTCTACAACCATTACAAGCGCCTTAGAAGCAAATTCATCGGAGACGACTCCGATGAAAAGGTTGAGATCCAGAAGAGCAACATTCTCCTTATCGGCCCGACAGGTTCCGGTAAAACGCTTTTGGCTCAAAGCTTGGCCAAAATGCTGAATGTTCCTTTTGCAATTGCAGATGCAACGACCCTGACAGAAGCCGGCTACGTCGGTGAAGACGTCGAAAACGTCATTCTGAAGCTTCTGCAAAGCTGCAATATGGACCTGAAGCGCGCTCAGATGGGCATTATCTATCTTGACGAAATCGATAAAATTGCCCGCAAGAGTGAGAACCCTTCTATTACACGTGACGTTTCCGGAGAAGGCGTTCAGCAGGCTTTGTTAAAACTCGTTGAAGGCACCGTTGCCAACGTTCCTGCAGCAGGCGGAAGAAAGCACCCTCAGGGAAACAACATTCCGGTCGATACCTCTAACATCCTCTTCATTTGCGGCGGCGCTTTTGAAGGTTTGGACAAGATTATTCGCAGAAGAACCGAGCGCAGCGGCATCGGCTTTGAAGCCGACGTCAAGGGTGCGGACGATCGAAGCGAAGGCGAGGTGCTTCGCGACATCGAGGCCAAGGATCTGGTTCGCTACGGCTTGATTCCTGAGTTGGTTGGGCGTCTTCCGGTGATTGCGACACTTGATGACCTTGATGAAGAGGCCCTGATTCGTATTCTGACGGAACCGAAGAATGCGGTTCTGAAACAGTACGCACGATTGTTTGAAATCGAAGGCGTGGTTCTTGAAGTCCAGCCGGACGCTCTTAAGGAAGCGGCTAAGATGGCCCAGGAAAGAAAGACCGGGGCCCGCGGTCTGCGGTCCATTATTGAGAATGCGCTCCTTTCTGCCATGTTTGAAATTCCAAGCAGAAAAGACGTCGCCAGAGTGGTGGTGAAAGCCTCCACGATGAGAGACGGACAAGCCGAGTTCATCACTAAATAACGGTGAAGAGGAGGTTGCTTCTGCACCTCCTTTTTTCTTCTTGGGTGGTTCCTTTCTCCACCATCCCTTGATTAAGGTCCCCAAAATAGCCACAAAATCTTGAGAGGCTTAAGGCGAGGGGCCTTTTACTTTTGATACAGTATAGAAACGAATTTTAAATATTTGGCGCCCTTGATTTTTTTTCAAGCGTACCCAAGTAGTAACTTGCGTAGTGTATTTTTTAGCAGTAAGGATTTAGATGATTCAGAAACGTACAACTAATTCAAATCCGATGATGTCGGTATTACCTCTGAGAGACATTGTTGTCTTCCCTCAGATGGTTGTGCCGCTCTTCGTCGGACGCGAGAAGTCGCTTAGTGCTCTTCGCAATGTCACGTCTTCTGAGAAGGCGAACAAAGAGCTTTTGCTCGTCGCACAGCGCGATGCAGGCATCGAAGATCCATCTTCCGATGATTTGTTTGATGTCGGTACGGTTGCGCGTGTCGTCCAGTCTTTGAAATTGCCTGACGGTACTTTCAAAGTCCTGGTTGAGGGTATTCGCCGTGTCCGAGTTACTCAGTACAAAGAAGACGAGCAAATTTTTGCTGAAGTTGAAGACATCCCACAGGATAAGATTTCCCAGCGTACTTTCGAGCCGCTGCGCAGAACCATCCTGACGGCCTTCACCGAATACCAAAAGAACAATAAGAGAATTACGAACGATCAGCTGAATCGGATTTCTTCATTGACCGATCCAGAGCAGCTCATCACATCCATTGCCCAGCTTCTGGTCCTTTCTCCGTCCCGCAAGCAAGACCTGCTTGCCACGGTCGGCACTAAGGATCGTCTTGAACTTCTCTTCGATATGCTCGAGGAAGAAGTCGACATTCAGCAGACGGAAAAACGCATCCGCGGCCGTGTAAAGAAGGCGATGGAAAAGAACCAGCGCGACTATTACCTCAACGAACAGGTAAAAGCCATTCAGAAAGAATTAGGCGATACCGATGAAGAGTTTGAGGAAATCGAGCGCAAGATTAAAGCCGCTAAGATGAGCCCCGAAGGCGAAGAAAAGGCCCTCGGCGAACTCAAGAAACTGCGCTTGCAAGGTCAGAATAGTGCAGAAGCCAATGTGATCCGTAATTACATTGACACGCTGATTTCTTTGCCTTGGAGCAAGAGAACCCGTGTCAACACGAATCTCATCAAAGCAGAAGCCGTTTTGGAAGAAGACCATTACGGCCTCGAGAAGGTGAAGGAACGCATCCTTGAATATTTAGCGGTTCAGAGCCGAGTCAAGAATGTGAAATCTCCGATCCTCTGCTTAGTCGGACCTCCCGGAGTCGGTAAAACATCTTTGGGCCAGTCTATTGCCCGCGCGACCGGACGTAAGTTCGTGCGTTTGGCTTTAGGCGGCGTAAGAGATGAGAGCGAAATCCGCGGTCACAGAAGAACCTACATCGGTTCCATGCCCGGTCGAATTCTTCAGAGCCTGACAAAGGCGGAAACCAACAACCCGCTTTTCCTGCTCGACGAAGTCGATAAGATGGGTATGGACTACAGAGGCGACCCTGCGGCTGCGCTCTTGGAAGTGCTTGATCCGGAACAGAACAACACCTTCCAGGACCACTATGTCGAAGTGGATTTCGATCTGTCGCACGTCATGTTCATTGCAACCAGCAACTCTATGAACATTCCGGCGCCGCTCTTGGACCGTATGGAAGTAATTCAGCTCTCCGGCTACACGGAAGATGAAAAGCTTCATATTGCTCAGAGACATCTGATTCCGAAACAGATGAAGCTGAACGGCGTTAAGCCGGGAGAACTCGAGATCGAAGACTCTGCCATTGTTGACATCGTTCGCTACTACACCCGCGAAGCCGGTGTCCGCAGCTTAGAGCGCGAGATCAACAAGATCTGCCGTAAGACCGTTCGTGACATCCTTCTGAAGAAGACCAAAGGAAAGGTTGTTGCCAATTCCGACAATCTGGATTACTTCCTTGGTGTGCGCCGCTACAACTTCGGCGTTATGCACAAGGGCAATCAAGTCGGCCAAGTCACTGGTCTTGCCTGGACAGAAGTCGGCGGCGATCTTCTGACGATCGAAGTCGCGACGATGCCGGGCAAAGGTCAGATCACCCGCACGGGCTCTTTGGGCGACGTAATGAAGGAATCTGTCGAGGCTGCCCGCACGGTGGTTCGCTCCAGAGCCTCCCGCTTGGGCATTACTTACAAACAGATTTCGGAAACGGATATTCATGTCCACTTCCCGGAAGGTGCTGTGCCTAAGGACGGTCCAAGTGCAGGTTCTGCCATTACGCTGGGCCTGGTTTCCGCTCTGACGGGTATCCCGGTTAAAGCCGAAGTGGCAATGACGGGCGAAATCACGCTGAGAGGCGAAGTCCTTCCGATCGGCGGACTGAAAGAGAAACTTTTAGCTGCGCTTCGCGGCGGAATCAAAGAAGTCTTGATTCCTGAAGAAAACGTGAAGGATTTGGAAGAAGTACCGGCAAACGTCAAGGAAGGATTGGTGATTCGTCCCGTTCGTACTATTGATGAAGTTTTCCAGTACGGCTTATCCAAACAGCCGGAAGCCTTACCGCAGACAATCGAACAGCCGATGGCTGCAAAACAGTCGATTGAGGTAGGAACTTCGACAGCGGGATCGACCGCGCCTAATTAAGACCATCCGGTCTAAGAGGAGGGGGCTTCGGCCCCTTTTGTTTTTGTCTCGTAGCAAACCGGTTGAATATACGAAACAAAAAGAAGCAATTTTGCTGTTTTTTGGAAGACTGTCAAAAATCTATTTGTTGGCATTAACGACAACTTGGATGGGTTGAGAAGATTCAAAAACATGGGGGCAATTTCAATAAAAATAGATGATACTTATCCATCAACCTCAGGTCGTATAAGAAAATTTGTCGCACAAATAGGGAGATTTGCCTAGAAAACCTTTAATTCGCCTACAAATACTGCTATTATTAACGAATCAGAGTTTATTTACCCCTTTAACTCTCTCGGAGGGAATGATGAATAAAGCAGATCTCATAGAAGCCGTCGCAATTAAATGTGACATCTCCAAGCTCGCCGCTCAGCGTGCTGTTGACGCAATGATCGACACAATTACAAATTCATTGCAGAACGGCAAAGAAGTTCAGCTGCTGAGTTTCGGCACGTTTTCTGTCGTTGAACGCGCCGCTCGTAAAGGCCGCAATCTTCGTACGAATAAATCGATTGAAATTCCCGCAAGAAAAGTTCCGAAGTTTGTCGCTGGCAAAAATTTAAAAGATGTAGTAAAATAGAGTCTTTCGTGATTGAGACAACGAAATCTCAGTAACGAAGGATGCTTAGCTCAGTTGGTAGAGCGGCGCCCTTACAAGGCGTAGGTCGGGAGTTCGAGACTCTCAGCATCCACCAAGGAGTGGTAGTTCAGTTGGTTAGAATACCGGCCTGTCACGCCGGGGGTCGCGGGTTCGAGTCCCGTCCACTCCGCCAAGATTCCAGCCTCGTGAGAAATGTCTCGCGGGGCTTTTCTCTTTTCAACGCCATTTTTAGACTAGAGAATCCGACTTATAAATCCTCTTTGATAAATAAGTTCTCAATAATTCAAACAGATAAACTTATTTTATTTTCTTTTTCAATCTTCTCCATAAGGAGGTTGCTTGTAATTAATCCGAAGTAAATAGATTACAAATAAAAACATTTTTTACAATCCTTTTTCTTTATAACTTTTCTTTGCTTTAATTCAAATAGATACCCAAAAATTGTTCGTACAAAACGGATGAAAAATTAGCGTGCTTCACTTTAGAGGGGTTTTTTGTCTTAAAGGGTTACATATAATCAGCCCTTCTTGAATGCTTCCTTCGGCTCACTGTTGTTGGGGTGAGCGCTAAAGAATGTATAAAACAAAGATAAAGGATCCCATGAAGCACCTAAGACAGAGAACAAAAACTCAAAGAGCAAATGCAGCCATTCTTTCAATCCTGACCGTTTTGTCCCCGCTCCAGGTTTTCGGTTCGGTTTTGGCACCTATCGATTTAGGAGAATATTTTTTCGAGGTTTATGCCACTGCGCAAAAACCGGCATTCTCCGGACCAGTTGAAAGAGCTCTAAAGAAGGAACTGGAAGACTTCGTTGGCTCAGGAGATTACAATTTCTTTTCTAAAGAAACGGAAATTACCTGGAATGTATGGGCGGAAGGCAACATTACCGGCAACTCAGTTCATTCCAAAGACAAAGACCTAACGCTTACGGCCGAGAAGGGCAGTTTTGTTCTCTCGCCTGAAGCTGTCGCCAGCGGCGGCTTTGGTTCTGCCGTCGTAGCCGGATTTAAAAGGTCGGTTCAAATCTCCGCGGGCGAAAGTATTGTTCTGAACAGACCGCAGGCCGCACATCGGGAAGACCAAAAAGATCATCTTTCGATTGCGTTGGGAGAGGGTTCAACAGCTTCCTTGAAAGCTAAAAATATTATTGTGAACGGCTCTATCGGTTGGATGGGCGCCGGCGCCCAAGCCGCACTCAAGGCTTCTGAGAGTGTTCATATCGCTTTATCTGAACAAAAGAGAAACTCCGTCCATCATCCTTTATGGGTTTTTGACAGTTCGTTTATTATCGATGCCCCGACCGTTGTTATTGACAGAGACGTTTCGGTTACTCAAATGGGTGATGAATATCACTCGTTCGTCCAGATCGGCATGGATCAGAAAAGTGGAATTGAAACTAAAGATATTTTGTTTAGAGGGCGTGTGCTCGTCGGTGCCAGAACTTCTTTTGAGGCCGGTTCATCGAATTCGATAGCTTTTGAGAAAACGCTGACCATCCACGAAGGGGCCGAAGCCGATATCGAAAGCAGACACATTTCGATTGACGAATTGAAGTTTCATGGGAACGGCGGTTTAGCTTCGCTCGCGGTTCTTCCGGAAGGTTCATTGAGCTTTTCTCGTCCTGTCACTGTCAAGGACGGAGCTAAGCTGAATATTTCTCTAGGAAAAAACAGTCGACTTACGGGCGCTGTCTTTACCGATGATCAGACAGGTTCCGGAGGTTCCTTTATTTCCTTGGGCGCGGGAAGTGTTTGGCAAAACGCCATGCATTCCAACGTCACTGAATTGAAGGTTTCTGAAGGCGCTGTCATTGAAGTCGGAAGCGAAAAGGGTTTCCGTCCGCTTCAGATTCAACAGCTCAAGGGATCTTGCGCGACCTTTTACCTTCCCGGCGGAAGAGCCGGAAGCATTAATCAGACGCAGGGCGGCGAGGGCGTGCACTCGGTTTATCTCGGAACGAGCGGCGCCAGCATTACTGAAACAAAGTTGGTTCAACATGTTTTCAGTTATGATGATTCACTTCCGAACGCCGGCAGAGCGGAATTCATTTTAGCCAACGACGGGCTTGTGGATGCCGGTCCCTACCAATACAAGCTCGATCTACAGCCGTTTGATTACCACGATAGACGTGTCTGGCTGATTACAGCTGAAAAAGAAGAAAAACTGACGTCATCCGTACCGGGAGGTGTGCCTGTCACTCCGCCGACAGGCCCCGACAACTCTCAAAACCCGCCTGTGCCTGACGGATTATCCCGTACCGGACAAACGGTTCTGTCGGTGGTCAGCTCCGGTGCTTCCGTGGTTCAATACCTCAGCTCTTTGGCTGATTTGAGAGAAAGAACCGGCGAGATCAGACGCGGTTCATCTGACGGCGCCTATGTTCTGGGCAGATACGAAAAAGGCCGGTTTGATCCTTATGCCGGCGTACACAGCAAACTGAGATACACCACAGTTTCGCTCGGCACAGATAAAAAGATTGATCCGAACTGGATTGTCGGAGCTCAAGTGGGCTTTACCGACGGAGACGTGAGAGTGAAGGGAGGAGCCGGTAAAACTGACATTCACTCTATCGGCGGTAAGGCTTACCTGACTTGGTTTGATGAGAATGCTTATGTCGATACGGTTTTGACCTTTAATCGCCATAAGCAGAAAATTCGAGCCCACCTAATGGAAGGCACAAGTGTTCGTGCGCCATACCATAACCTTGGCTTCGGTATTTCTTCCGAAGGGGCCATTCGTTTTAACTTCCTGAAGAACCAGGACGGATCCAATTGGTTTATAGAGCCTCAAGTCCAGCTTTCTTATTACCGATTGCTCGGGGAAGACCTCTCGTTCTCTCACGGTATGAAGGTAAAAATTGATGACTCCGACAGCTTGAATATGCGCCTTGGCTTGACGGCTGGCCGCTCGTTCAATCGTCCTGACGGACAAAATGTCGGAAATCTGTACGTTAAAGCCGGTGTGAACCACGACTTTTTAGGTAAGACAAAAATCCGAATGAACGAGTTTGACTTCAAAACCCGTTCGCTGGGAACGCGCTTTTATTTCGGCGTTGGCGGTGAGCTCGTCATTGGAAACCAATGGAAGGCGTTTGCTCAGATCGGCGGAGAGCACGGTAATCGTCTGAATGTCGACCTGTCCTGCAAGGCCGGAATCAAATACAGCTTCTAAGAAGAAAACCCGAGCCGGAATTTCCGGTCTCGGGTAATTTGAGTTGAATGGTTCCTTAATTTACAGGCGGCAGTTCAGCGGCTAAGCGATCAAATTCTTCGAGCCATTCTTTTTTCCAAGCGGCTTTTTGCTCGTCGCTGACCCAAGCGGCCTCAATGCTGTTTTCCAACATCTTGCGCAGCTGAGGCAGTGTGAAGTCGAGCCAGTTGTGCATAAGAAGCCAGGATTCGGAAATAGAAATATGGTGCATCGTCGGGTCATCGCTGTTGGGGAAGACTTTTAGCCCCAGCTCAACCATCTTGCGAACCGGATGCTTAATGGCCCATTCTTCGTCCGATAAAGTCCTGAGATAATAAGAATTGGTCGGAACAACTGCAAAATGCATATTGGCTGTTTTTGCTTCTTCGACAAGTTCCGGACTATCGATAATCGTGTAGCCGTGATCGATGCGGTCAGCACCGAGAAGTTTCATGGCAGTTTCAACGTTGCGCCAATGTTCTCCGAACTCGCCGGCGTGGATCGTGATTTTGAAACCGGCATCTTTTGCCATCTTGAAGGCTTTCCAAAAGTTTTCCGGTTCATGATTGGTCTCCCGATAATCAATACCGATCCCGATGGTGTATTGATCAGGGTGCCGGATCATTTCTTCAACGAGTTCGACTGCCGCTTCAGGTGTATCTTCTCGGTCGATAGAAGGGATGGAGCGGGCGACAACACCATAACGCTGAAGACCTTGTCTGATGCCTTCATTGATCGCCTGACGAGCTTCGTCGTAACTCATGAAATGCTTTAGCCCCGTCCAGTTCCAGTAGAACTCAATATATTTGATGCCTTGACTGGCAACCCTTTGGATATGCTTGAGTGTGATACGTGTTAAAAAAGAGGGCTTGGAAAGCACCTTGCTTTCCAAGCACCTGAAGATTCGTAAAACGCCGATTGGCTTGTCGCCGCGAGTATAGAAACTATTGATATCTTCTTGACTGACATCAGCACCGGATTCAGCAACAAGTTCTTCGAAAGTCTCTTTACCTGTGGTGCCTAATAGATGGCAACGTAGTTCAAGTTTAGGGAAGGTTTTGAAAAATCAGAGCCATTCTTCGGGAAGCTGCTTAGAGAAGGGAGAATCCGGAACGAAACCGGGATTATCTGAACGCATAAAGCCTCTCTTTGTCTGGATTTGAGTCTCACTAAATATACAACTGAAAACCTTCTAAGCTCATGAGCCCGTGATTCATATCGTTACAAAGAATGAAAAACTAAGGCAAAACCTGAACCTCGGAGTCTCAAATGCTCGCAAAAAATTCCTGATCGGTAAAATTTGGCCATACCTCAAATACAAAATCACCGTATCTCACGGAGAGTTCAAATGATCGACAGCATCCTTGCCGTTATTGTTCTCATCATTGCAGGTTGGGCCATAGCAAAAAATTACGACGCCAAAGTTGTCTTGTTTATTGCAGCGCTCGTTCTTCTTTACTCCGGACTTCTCTTAGGACACAACGTTCTTGGAGCAAAGGCCACCACGGGATTGTCCTGGGTGGATCCTTTTAAAGTCATCAAAGATCAATTTGTTCGTCAGTACAGCAATGCAGGTTTAATCATCCTCACGCTTTTCGGTTTCGCTGCCTATATGTCTCATATAGGCGCGTATGATATGGTCATTAAGGTTTTGACGAAGCCGCTATCTACGTCCGCAAGCCGATCATCTTGATTCCGATGGTCTTCTGGGTTGGGACCTGCCTGCAGATCATTATCCCGAGCGCCGCCTCGCTTGCTGTGATCTTGATGGCAACATTATTCCCGGTGCTGAGAGCCGCCGGAATGTCTACCTTAACGGCTGCAGCCCTGATTGCCACAACTGCCACGATCGTTCCGACTCCCCTCGGCGGTGACAACGTGGTCGCGGCCCGAGTGCTGGGATTTGAAAACGTTGTCGATTACGTAGCATTCCACTTGGCACCGATCACGATTCCGGCCTTGTTTGTGATGGGTATCGTTCATTATTTCTGGCAGACTTACTTGGACAAGAAAGATGCCGTACTGCTGAAAGAGCTGGATAAAGAAACGGTTATTGAAGCCGAGCGTCCCGAGAAAAATACACCGACCTGGTACTTTATTTTCCCGATCCTCCCGCTGGTTTTAGTGATCTTCTTCTGGGTCTTTTTCAGAAAAGCCAAAGTCGGTCTGGTAGAAATCACACTTTTCTCCTTAGTCCTGGCATTTGTCTGCGAACTCTTTAGAAAACGCAATGTTAAGGACGGTATGAAGGATCTCGGAATCTTCTTCAAGGGTATGGGCGACGGCTTCTCTAAAGTTGTCGTCCTGATCGTTGCCGCTTCTTCTATGGTGTTCGGACTTCGTGTTATGGGCTTGATTGACGCCATTTCGAATTCCATTTCCAATTTTGAAAACGCTAAGGTCGGTTTAATGCTGGCGTTCTCCGGCATTACCGGTTTGATTACCTCCATCAGCGGTTGCGGCAATGCTGTGTTCTACAGCTTTATTGAACTGATTCCGCAGATTGCGCAAAAAGCCGGCATTGATCCGATCATGGTCAATGTATGTCCAACCTGTTCCGCTCCATGTCTCCGGTTGCCGCTGTGATCATCATCGTCTCGGCATCCGTGAAGGTCAATCCTCTGGTTCTCGTCAAACGTACCTGGGTTCCTCTGATGAGCGGAGTCTTGGTCGTTTTGGCGCTTTCGTTCTTCAAATACATGTGAGAAGTCAACGGTGCAGGCAGGAAACTGTCTGCACTAAATTAGTCAAGGTTTGAAATTGTCTTTAGAAAAAGCAAAAAATCATCTGGTGAAATTCGGTCTTGAAGATCGAATTCGGGTTGCAAAAGAATCGACTGCTACGGTAGCGCTTGCCGCCAAAGCGTTCGGCTGTGAAGAAAAGAAGATTGCTAAGACTTTGTCGTTCATGCTCCCGAGCGGTCCGATCCTGGTGCTAACCGTCGGTGATGCACGAATCGACAATGCCAAGTTCAAACACGCTTTCGCGGCAAAGGCAAAGATGATTAAGCCGGAAGAATGTGAAAAAATAATCGGACATGCACCGGGAGGTGTATGTCCGTTCGGTATCAATGACGGCGTGAAAGTCTATTTAGACGAATCGCTCAAAAGCATGGATTCTGTTCTTCCTGCCTGCGGAACATCCGACACCGGCGTCGAACTCACTATTCCGGAATTAGAGAAAGCTTCCTGCAGCGCAGGATGGGTCGATATCACCAAAACACCGTCAAGCTAACTCAAGACATCTTTCATTGGGGTCTGCAGCCACTGGTCGCGCAGACCTTCTTTGACCCAGCGGCTTTCTGCATTGTCTCCCTGGAGCAGAGAGTTGCTCATATCCATGGAGAACTCTTCGAAACATTCCTCAAGTGTCTTGCTGTGTGCATCGGCGAGAAGTGCCCAGCTGCTGTTGGCGTCGGCTCCGATTCGAACGACATAATTCGTGGGAATTAATCTGTTGAGAAGTGCGTCCACGGCCTCCGGATAGCTTCCGATCTTATCGGCCAGTTCGACATTGGTCATCTGAGGGTTACCGACTTCTTTAGCCAGCATGAGGATCCGGAGGAGGGCAACTGCGGACAGCAGGTCGTCTCCGCTCTTATCAAAGTCTTTATAGCGTCTGGCGCGCAGCATCGGAAGCGTGGCGGTAATCGCAGCGCCGGCCAAAACGAACATCCAGTTGATGTACATCCAGGTCAGAAGAACGGGGATGGCGGCAAAGGCACCGTAAATCGTGGTGTAGGAGCCGCGCATTACGTAAATGCCGAAGCCCCAGCGGAAGACGGTAAAGACCAAGGCAATCAGAGAGCCTCCGACGAGGGCGTCTCTCCACAGTACTCGACAGTTAGGAACGTATTTATAGAGAGCCGCGAGAATGATCGACTGGAAGATCAGCTGACCGATGGGAATAAGCCACTTCGCATATACCGATAAGTGGCCCGCCATCGCCATGCCGGTTAAATACGATGAAGCGGCAAGGCTGATGCCGATGGCAACCGGCCCGAGCGTAAGAAGCGCCCAATACATCAGAACTCTTTGCCATAAGCTTCTGAGCTTGAGCACTTCGTAAGTGGCGTTCAAAGCCGAGTCGATGGTCGCAATACAAAGCAAGGCAGAAATGACCAAGCCGATCAAACCGAAGGCGGTTAAGCCGGCGGCTTGCGTAGCAAACTGTTTGACATAGCCCAATATTTGCTCACTGTACTGAGCCGGAAGGAGTGTCGAGAAAATAAACTGCTCGAAGGCTTCACGGTAGGGAGCAAAGAGCGGGAAAGCGGAAAAAGCCGCCATGATGACCGCTAAGGCCGGAACAATGGAAAGAAGGGTCGTCAGGGTCAGGGAGGAGGCGACTTGTTTTAAAGAGGCCTTGTCGATACGTTCCATCACGAACATACCGAAATTCCACATTCTTTCTAAACATGCATGTTTGGTGACAAATGCCGGTATCTGACGACTCATAATTTTTCCTTTAGCACTCGACGACGCAGACGGCCAAGCCGCCGAGACTTGTTTCTTTGTATTTATTCGCCATATCCTTGCCGGTCTGCATCATAGTTTCAATGACCTGATCCAGACTTACATAATGGGAGCCGTCTCCCATCATGGCTAAGCGCACGGAGTTGACCGCTTTAACGGCGGCAATACCGTTGCGTTCAATGCAGGGAATTTGTACCTGGCCTCTGACCGGGTCGCAGGTCAGACCCAAGTGGTGTTCCATACCGATTTCGGCGGCGTTTTCAATTTGTTCGTTGGTGGCGCCGAGCGCTGCGGCTAAGCCGGCGGCAGCCATGGAGCAAGCGACACCTACTTCGCCTTGGCAGCCGACTTCTGCTCCGGAAATAGAAGCGTTCTTTTTATAGAGTGCACCGATGGCGCCGGCGACTAATAAGAACGTACGGATGCCTTCTTTATTGGCCTGTGGAATGAACTGGCGGTAATAGTTAATGACAGCGGGAATAACACCGGCTGCACCGTTGGTCGGGGCAGTAACAACTCTTCCGCCTGCGGCATTTTCTTCGCTGACGGCAAAGGCGTAAGCGTTGATCCAGTCAATGACCTGCAGCGGATCGTCTGCGACTTTAAGAGGGCTATTAAGAAGCTTTTCGTAAAGTTCATTGGCGCGGCGTTTGACTTTTAGAGGGCCGGGCAAGCATCCCTTTGCGTTCAGACCGCGGTCGATACACATGCTCATCACGGACCAAATGTGATCCAGCGAATCGTCGATCACTTCGCGGCTGCGGATGACCTCTTCATTGGCTCGGATCACGGCTTCCATGCTCAGTCCGTGTTTACGGCACTGCTCCATGAGTTCATTGGCCGTGGAGAACGGATAGGGAAGCGCCTTTTTATCTTCTTCGGTAGCGGGAAGGGCGCGAGGTTCCTGCTTGAGCTTGGCTTCTTCTTCGGTTTCGATAAAACCGCCGCCGACGGAATAGTATTTTCTGGTCAGGAGTTCTTTGCCCTTATCGTCGAACGCTGTAATGATCAGCGTGTTGGTGTGGTAAGGATCGAGAACAGAAGGCTCAAATGTAAGGTCGGTACTGTAGTGGAAGGGAATCGGCTTGCAGCTGTCGAGCAGCAGGCGATCTTTTTCTTTGATGTCCTGAATCCATCCTGGAATGGAGTCCACATCGATAACAGACGGGCTCTTGCCCATTAAGCCGAGAAGCACTGCGCTGTCTGTGGCATGTCCGATACCCGTTGCGGCAAGAGACCCCATTAGTCTGACTTTAATGTCTTCGACTTCGGGGAAGAGATGCTTATTTCTCAGGAGGGAAATAAAGTTGCGGCCTGCACGCATCGGCCCGACAGTGTGGGAGGAAGAGGGACCGATACCGATACGGTACATGTCAAAAACAGAAATGTTCATATTGCCTTCTTATATATGTCTAAATAATGCCCGATTGATAACCGAACGAAATACAAAACTGCCTCAAATCGGTTATTCTTTTGGTGCACGCATTCTATAGTTTTTGGCCGTTGGAAGGAACTGAATTTTCATGAAAATCAAAGCGTTGTTGGTTGCTGCCGTATTAGCCGGAGAATTCGGTTTGTGTTTTGCCTCAACAGACGGCGACTTAATTCAAGGCGTGATACCTTATCCCGACAGTGTTTCCGTGACTTCTGTGGTGATTGAACCGTTCCATCCTGAAATTGAAAGGCACACCGAAGGCTTCAATAGCGGATTTAAACCGCTTTGCCTGAAGATAACTCGAGTTCGTGAAGCTCAAGGTGCTTCTTGGGTGACTCAGACAAACGTCAAGCCTCTTTTTAGTGAAGAGGCTTGTCGAAAGGCAGCGATGGAAACGCCGAGCAGGCGCGAACATTTGCTTCATCAGGACTGAGGAGTCCTCTTCGCAGGTGTGCCGTGAATTTCTGTGGTGAAGAACCGCAACAAAAGCAAACCTAATCCAAGCGCCACCGTGCACACGGCAAAAGACGTTGCCTGAATATTTCCTAAGCTCACGATCGGAGAGACGATGCCTCCGAGCAAGAAACCGATGCTTCCGATGATGGCAGAAGCCGCGCCGGTAAAGATAAAGCCTAGGCAGAAAACCATCAGCAGCAGGCAGCCTTCATAGGTATACAAGTCTTTTGTCGTTAAGGCGAAAATAAAACCGGCGATTGAAGCGATCAGACTGCCTGCGGTTCCGAAGTATGTGGCTTTGGCCGTCGTAGAGAAGCGAACGGCAAGCAGGGCGCCTGCGCCGATCGCGACTGCGTTTAGGGCAAAAATCAGAGAGAAATGGAATTGAGAGAGACCGTATTCATTCTGAAGAATGAACGGTGTCGAAGAGATGTAGGCAAAAAGTGCGCCCATACCTAAGCCGAAAACTGTCGTGAAGACCGCAAAATTCAGAACCTTGCAGACCAAAGCAAAGCCCTCAAAAGAGCGCCAGAAAGAGCCTTGTTCGCGGGCTTCTTTCGGAAGCGTTTCTTTAACCGGAATCACCAAACCTGTAATCACCACTCCGATGCCGAGAAGTATGTAGAAAATACCACGCCATCCGATGAGGTCAGCAACCGAACCGCCGATAACCGGAGCCGCAACCGGTGCGATTCCGTTGACGGCACCGACAATAGCAATGATCTTTGCCAGCTTTTTACCGGAGTACAAATCGGTCGGAGCCGAACGCGAGTAAACAATGGCGCCTGCGCCGCCCAAACCTTGAAGAAGCCGCGCGAAGTTGAGAGTGTCGATGTCTTGGGACAAGCAGCAAAAAAGCGTGGCTGCGATGTAAAGAAGAAGAGAAAAATACAGAACCGGTTTGCGGCCGTACCTATCGCTTAAAGGCCCGAAAATAATTTGGCCGACTGCAAGCCCGACCATACAGAAGGTCAGGCCTAATTGAACGGAAGAAACAGAAGTAGAGAACACTCTTGTCATCTCCGGCATGGCCGGAAGGTACATGTCGATGACAAACGGTCCGAAGGCCGAGAGCAACCCCAACACAATGATTAAGTAAACCGAATACATGCAAATCTTTAATGAAAGTCAGGCGCGCAGTTTAAGACTTTTAGAAGCTGATCTTGTCATTTTCTCTGCCAAGTCGAGATTGAGGGAAAAAATATTTTTCTTTACACAGTGGCAAAAGTGTGAGCAATACACCACTAATTTCAATAGGTTTGTGGTCTTTTTCACATAGTACTAATGCAGAAAAACCAGTGAAGTATGTAGATATAGAAACACCTCGCAATTTGCGAGGTGCTTCAAGAGGTCTAAAAAGGCTTTAGACGATGGTCAGCGCCAGAACGACAACGCCGACAATCAAAGGAATGGCCGTGCGTTTAACCAATTGAATCGGAGGAACCATGGCCAAGCCGGAAAGCACAATCACAACGCCTGCGATCGGAGACATGGTACGGCCCATCTGGCCGGAGATAAGAGCCATGGCGCCGAGGTTCGGAATCGGCATGCCGAAGGAAGCAGCGTGCGGAGTGACGGCTTCATTGAAGGCAAAAGTTGCTGCGTCGCCGGAACCGGTGATGGCAGCCATGATGAACGGACCGAAAGAACCGCCCCAGCGGGCGATTTCGTTGGAGCTCTTCAAAACCTCCACGAAAGCATCGATTAAACCTGTGGCTTTTAAGCCTGCGGCAAAAACGCCGGCCGTAATGATGATGCCCATGACGGAGCCATAGCCTTCGCCCATGCCTTTGAAAAAGTCTTTGGTGAACTGTTGAGGATTCACCCATGAAACGATCAATGCGAAAATGGCACCAATGACCATGGCCTGAGCCACACCCATCTTAATGACCGGAACGTAAGAGTTGCCGAGCAGAAGAATGACCAAGGGAACCAAAGGAGCGATGGCTTTGAGCGGATTGATGCGTTCGACGCCCCCGCTGTGGTCAGCCGAAGTGTAGTAATCATCGAGTTCTTTAGCACTCGGCTTGTTGTCGCGGAGGATCAGGCAGACAATCGTGAGACCTACGGCACCGATTAACACCATGGCTAAAGAATAGGGCGTATGCAGGCTAATTAAGTCCATCATGTCCATATTGGCAATTTTGGCAACAACACTGTTGTGGCTCGTTCCCGGAGAAATGTTGGAGCCGAAAGTGCCCATCAGGACAGCGGCGCCGGCTGCGGCCGGTCGGATGCCTGCGCGGATCATCACAGGAATGAATGTAGCACCGACGGCGGCTGCGCAGCCCGAGGCAGACGGAATGGCGACGTTAATAAAGCTCGTGATGATCGTTGTGGCAGGAATCAAGAGAATGCCGAGTTTATTTAAAGGAGCGGCTAAAAATTTAACCAAATTTTTATCGCATCCTGTGGTCGTTACCACATAGGCAAAGCCCATAGAGGAACAGATCGCCATGATGAGCGAAGCGTTTGCCATGCTTTTGGCAAACTGATCGAGTGCTGCCATCGGTTTCATGGCAATACAGCAAAGGAATAGGCCGGCGGTAAACAGCACCAAACGCGTCTCAAAACGCTTGATCAGGCAGTAAACCGTGACCAGGATTACAGCGATCGCAATCCAAGCGGTTAGAGTCATAAAAATACCTTTTGAAATGAATAAAGGAGGCCGTTAGGCCGCTTAAGGCCGTCATTATAAGTGTTACTGCTTACTCGTTGTCACTTAATACTTTCGGAGGTGTTTTGCAGCTGACGGATTTCAGCCCGAAAGGCAAAACCGCTCAGAAAAAGATTGGTTTATTCTGTCTTTTTTTGAATACTCTCTAAAAATAAAATGAACGATTGGCTGACTCGAGTCTCTGCCGCCAGCGGTATCCCCTCTGAAATCTTTATTCTTGGCTTCATTGCATTTTTTCTGCTGATTGTCTTAGTCATCGGCCTTATCTACTGCCTTATCAGACTAAAAAGCATCAGTGCGAATACGCTTCAGACGGTTGCTCAGGCTCGAATGGCTTGGCGGGAGGACCTGGGTGCGGCTGTCACCCAAAGTAAGGATCTGATTGCCGATCGTATGAAACCGAATTTTATGGAAACGGAACGTACGCTGGAACGCTCCTTTCAGGATGTTTCGGCCGGAATCAGAAGCGAAACCTTTGCCAGCCTGAAGGCTGTGCAGGACACGCTTAACCAGTCTCTTACACGTAATGATGAGCAAATCAGTTCGGTAAACAAGCGCTTTGAGGAGTTATCCAGAAGTATCCGAGAAGAGATTGCAGAAAGCGGAAAAGTGGTCCAAAGCACATTGAACCAATCGCTGATTCGAAACGATGAGCAGATTAAGAGCCTGAATGAGCGTTTTGAAGAACTCTCGAAGACGCTCCGCGGAGAAATTTTTTCCAATCTGAAAGCCGTCCAAGATACGCTGAATCAGTCGCTCACCCGCAATGACGAACAGCTTCGCGGCGTGAACCAGCGTTTTGAAACGTTATCTTCGACATTGAATACCTCGTTAAATGAACTGCGTAAACAGGTCGATGACGATTTGAAAGTACTTAATAAAGATAATGAAGCCAAGTTAGAAAAGATCCGAGAAACCGTAGAAGAGAAACTCCAAAACACGCTGACAAGTAAAGTCGGAGAAAGCTTCTCCCAGGTGACTCAGCAGTTAAACCGCGTCTATGAAGGTTTAGGCCAGATGAAAGAGTTGGCCGAAGAAGTGGGCGGGTTGAAGCGCGTTTTTGTCAACGTCAAGAGCCGCGGCATGCTCGGTGAAGTTCAGCTTGAAGCACTGCTGAAGGAATACTTCACCGAGAGTCAGTATGTTAAAAATGCCCATCCGGTTCCGTCTAAACCGAAGATGGTGGTTGAGTTCGCCGTCAAACTGCCGGGCTTAAATGGCAGAACTTGTCTCTTGCCGATTGATGCGAAGTTCCCGGTAGAGGATTACCAGAGACTCCTGCAGGCAGCCGATGAAGGCGATCGAGAAGGTGTTGCGGAGGCTCGTTCTAAATTAAGAACGCGTTTTAGAAATGAAGGCAAATCGATTGCCGAGTACATCAATGTGCCGGAGACCACAGATTTTGCGATTATGTTTATTCCGTCGGAAGGACTTTATGCAGAGGCTTTGGCGCTGGAAGGTTTGACCAACGAACTCTTCACGTCTTACCGCGTATACATCATGGGCCCGTCGACGCTGGCGAGCGCCCTTTGTGCTTATCGCGCCGGTTTCCAGACGCTCGCAATTGAAAAGAAGAGCTCGGAAATCAGAAAGATCTTGTCTTCAGTCCAGACGGAATTTGCGAAGTACGGCGAAGTCCTAAATAAACTTAAATCTCAGGTTGAAACAGTCGTTAAAACCGTAGATATCGTTCAGAACAAGACAAGGAAGATGAATCTTCAGCTGGAGGTCGCGTCTGAGAGCGATAAAGAAGAGGACCAGCCGATGTCTCTGCCGTCTCCGATTTCGAACCAGAACTCGCTGACTTCGGAGTCTTAGAAAAATTATCGGAGAACCGAACCTCCGCTTGAGACCTATATACGAAAAGAGCCGGAAGATTTCCGGCTCAAATTCTATGGAAAGCTCATTAGGCTTTCATTGTTTTTTCGGCCACAAATGCAGCCAGTTCCCGGGCAGCGTCTTTTGCTCTTTCCGGCGCTGCATCAAAAATCTCAGCCATGAGGCGTTCGCTGACGTACTCAGGATTGAAGTCCAAGTGCAGATCGTTGCCGTGCATCTCACATTTTGTGAAGGCGCCGTCGGGCGAGCACTGAGAAGCGATTTCAGCAACTTTGCCCTTGGCAAGCATTGCGATTACGGGATTCTTGAAAGATAACTCGACGTGGTTGGCAGAGATATTCTTTAAGTTCAAGAAATCACGTGCTTTGTAGAGCTGTTCAATAGGGAGGGCCATTTTCTTCCTTTCTAAAAATTTTCGGATATTTTAGTTCATCAGTCCGGAGATAAGCACGGCTAAGACAAGTGCAGGGCAAAGAACGCCGATACAGACTCTGAGCACTTTCTTCCATCCCGGGTAGTTCTGAAGAGAAGTCCAATGGGTGTGAACTTTATCCCAAGCGAACCAAGCAGCCAGCAGACAGGCAATGATGCCGCCGATCGGAAGACCTAAGTTGGAGACAAAGAAGTCTGCCAGGTCAAAGGCGGTCTTGCCGAATATCTTGTAATCTGCCAAAAGGCCGAAGGACAAAGCACACGGAATACTAAGAATCAGCATGAAGAGCAGGCAGACGGTCACGGCTGTTGCACGCTTCATATTGAGTTCCTGAACCATCCACGTAATGTCAATTTCAAGCATGGACACGGCTGAAGTTAAAGCAGCAATGATCAGGCAGAAGAAAAAGACGATGGAGAACAAGTAACCGAAAGGCAGCTTGGCAAAAATCACCGGCATCGTAATGAAGGTGAGGCCGGGGCCTGCCGCCGGGTCCATTCCAAAAGCGAAATTAGCCGGAAGAATCATCAAACCTGCCATCAAGGAGATGAGCAGAGAAAGCACCACAATCCAGAAAGTGGAGCTCACGAGTTCTGTCTTATTGTCGATATAGGCGCCGTATGTAATCATGCAGCCGGCACCGACCGAGAACGAGAAGAAAACCAGCCCCATGGAATCCAGCAGTGTTTTCCAGCTGAACTTGGAGAAATCAGGCAGGAAAAGGTATTCCACACCCTTCATGGCGCCGGGCTGCATCAGACCTGTGATGATCAGAATGATCATGAAGATAAACAGCATCGGCATAAGGATCTTGGAACATAATTCGATGCCGCCTCGAATACCGAAGGCAACCACAAATCCGACTAAGGCAAGGAAGCCGATCTGAGCGGAAATGGCAACCCAGGGCGAGGAAGACAGGCTTCCGAACAGTGCGCCGAGGGTTTCCGGGTTGGCGGCGGGGAACCCGATGATGGCTTCAAAGAAGTACAACAGGCACCAGCCGCCGACTACAGAATAAAACGAAAGAACGACAAAGCCGATGATGATGCCGAGATAACCCAAGACTGACCAGAAGGATCCGCCTAAGTTTCGGTAAGCCGTGACGATTCCGCCTTTACCGGCTTTGCCCAAGGTGATTTCCGTGAGCAAAAGGCCGAAAGCCAAGGTAAAGGAAAAAATAATGTAGGGGAGCAGGAAGGCTGCTCCGCCTTCGGCGCCGGCCATGTATGGGAACTTCCAAATTGCACCCAGACCGATGGCCGCGCCGACACTGGCTAAGACAAACCCAACTTTGCCGGTAAATGTTTTTTCTTGTTGTTTTGATGCTTGGGACATCTGAGAATACTTCCTCGGTTTTAAATCAGATTAAAGATTGCAACCACAACGATGAAGCAGGGTGCAACGAAAGCCAGCATAAAGCGGAAGAACTTCATGAAGCCGTCGGAATGCTTAACGCTGGAGTTGATTTCATATTTGGTGCGGTCAAAGAAGAACCAGCCCGTCATCGCAACAACGAAGATGGCGCTGAGCGGCATCAGGATGTTGCAGCAGAGGAAGTCGATCGCATCAAAAATGTTCTTGTCCATGATCTTGTAATCAGCCCACGGACCCATCGAGAGAGCAGACGGAATAGAGCAGATGGAAAGAACGATGAACAGAAGAACGGAAGCTGTTTTGCGGGAGAAATGGAATTCGTCCATTAAATAAGCCAGGGGAACTTCGAACAAGGAAATCATCGAAGTCAGAGCGGCAACCAGCAAACAGCCGTAGAAGCAAACGGCAAAAACGTCGCCTAACGGAATGTGAGAGAACACGGCAGGCATCGTGATGAATGTCAGACCGGGGCCGGCAGACGGATTCAGACCGAAAGAGATAACCGGCGGAATAACCATTAAGCCCGCGAGAATGCAGGAAATGAAGGCTAAAACGGAGACCCAAAGAGCAGTGGTGGTCAGGTTTTCTTTATGAGAAATATAAGAACCGTAGGTGACCATAATGCCCATGCCGACGGAGAGCGAGAAGAATGTGAAGCCCATGGCGTTGAGCAGAGAGTTTGCCGTGACCTGGTCCCACTTCGGAGAGAAGAGGAACTTAAGACCTTCCCAGGCACCGGGCAGCGTCAGACCGCGAATAATCAGGACGATCATCAGCACAAACAGCAGCGGCATGAGCACTTTAGACATGCGCTCGATACCCTTGTTTACACCGAAAATCAGGACACCGGCGGTAATGGCCAGGAAAAGGGTTTGGTAAAAAATAGCGGACACCGGAGTGCTGACTGTTTTAAGGAAGGTCTTTTCCAGCATTGCTAGGTCAGACGAAGCGGCATTTCCCATGATGGCTTCAAACAAATAAGTCAGACACCATCCGCCTACCGTACTGTAGTAGGTCATGATCAGGAATGCACAAAGAACACCGATGAAGCCTAGAGGAGCCCAGAACTTGCCTCCGATGCGGCGGAAACTCGTGACGGAACTTCCTCGTCCGGCTCGGCCGATGATGATTTCAGCAAGAATCAAAGTGACGCCGAAAAACAGCACCATCAGGATAAACGGAATAATAAAAGCAGAACCGCCGTTGGCACCGGCCATGTACGGAAATTTCCAAATGGCTCCGAGACCGACGGCAGAACCGGTTGCAGCCAGGATCATGCCGGTCTTGGAACTCCAGTTGGAGCGTGCATCAGACATTGAAGACTCCCTTCTAAAAAGTGATATGAAAAACGACTATTTATAAATGAATGAAGTAATTGTATATGCCGCTTTTCGGTTCTTTAACGGGATTCAGTAGGAAATCGTCGCTCAAGCACTCAAATTTCTGACAAATTTTTCCTTTTTTGCCTCTTTTGACTAAGTTTTTGTCTCAAAGAACTTCGTGTAATCACTCATAAATAACCTGTAAATACCAGCAAAAATTTCAGAAGGTCGAAATTTGCATTCTAAAAATCGGAAATGAGAAGTATTACCGTGGAGTTAAGGCCCGATTAGTGAAGATACGAAGAAAGCGGTAGGAAATGATTACCCACTTTTGGTACCGTTTTGGTCGAACAAATTCTTTAGAAGATGTAAAAGTTTTTCTTATGTCACTATGGGTATTAATACGTAAAGATGAAGAAAGGATGAGCTATGCGGAAAATTATTTCTTTTTCAATTCAATAAGTAAAAGAAAAATTCGGTTGGGCGAAATAATTTGCAAAGCGGAAAAATCAAAAGTCAAGAAATTTATTTTGTCTTCTTTTTCGTGAAAATGCGACAAAAGTATGGTTTTTAATGAATGTTGGTGTTATTATCTACTTCGTGGTTTGAGGTGGTTGTGAAAACAACCGTTTATCCTGGTTGGAAACCCTGCTAGTGTCCCTAGCAGGTTTTTTTATTCTTTTTTCAGCCGAAAAGATCAGACAATTATTATTTTTTCTTAATACAAACCTTGTCTCGCAAGGCGTCCGGTTCGATTTTTCTTCATCCCGGCGTATCTTCCAGCCTTGGGAATTGATTTGATCCATCATCGCCGGCCGATTTTTCCTTCTAAAAACTCTCTTTTCTTTAGCCGGCTCATTTTTTGAGAAAAAGCTTTTGTTCAATCGTGTTGATTTTGGGAATGCGAGTTCATCAAGCTTCGTTTGAATCCTCATATTCCGTCTAAAATTTCTCTAAAACAAATTTTTGCGGAGCCAACCTTGTCCGATTCAGATTTTCAGCAAATATTAGATGTCAAAGGGTTGAAGTGCCCGATGCCGATGCTTAGAACGAAGAAAGCACTGGCTAAGATGCAGCCGGGAGAAAAACTACTGGTTCAGGCAACCGATCCCCACGCCTTACGAGATTTGAGCCAGTTTGCCGATCAGACCGGCAACAAGCTCCTTTCCTCTTCTGACGAGGACGGCATTATTAATATAGTGATGCAGCGTAAAGAAGAATAACGTCACAAACCTACAGCTAAGGAACTCTCATGACTATGCCCGTCAAAGATGCACCCTTCCTTGAAGAACGAACCGCCGCTGTAATGGAGAGCGTCTTCAACGACCCGATTGTCAAAAAGGCCCTTGACCAGGCCGTTCCTCAGGAAATTTTTACGATCGAGGAACAGATCGAAATTTGTGAAGTTCCTGCTCCGCCTATGAAGGAGCAGACCAGAGCCGCAATGATTGCTGAGAAGATCAACAGTTACGGTCTGGAATCATCTATTGATCCGGTCGGCAACGTAATTGCCTGCCGCAAGGGAACAGACCCGGATGGCCCTGTCTGCGTTATCAGCGCGCATATGGACAATAGTTTTAGGGAAGGAACCGACACTACTGTTCGCCGCCAAAACGGCAGACTGTTTGCGCCCGGTATTTCCGATGCATCCCGAGCATTGGCCTGCATGCTTCAAGTCATTCGTATGGTCGTCAACAACGACATCAAGACAAAAGGAACGCTGCTGTTCATTGCCACAGTAGGGCAGGAGGCTGAAGGCGATCTTCGTGGCGTAAAACGTATTTTCTATAGCTCCGGAATTCATGTCGACGGCGTCTTGGTGTTAGACGGTGCTGATCCGGGGAGACTGCTTTATGGATCCGTGGGATCTAAACGCTACAAGGTTGAGTACAGCGGTCCCGGCGGTCACAGCTATCTGAATTTCGGTCAGTACCCGAGCGCTACACAGGCGCTTTGCCGAGCAGGAGCGCTTCTTGCGAATCTTCAGGTTCCGGCGGAACCGAGAACGACTTTTACTTTAGCGACTTTAAACGGCGGCTCTTCCGTTAATGCCATCGCAGAGCATGCCGAGTGCGAGATCGACCTGCGAAGCGAAGACGCACAGATGCTCGATGGACTTGTTCAGGAAGTCCTGCCTTTGTTTGCGTTCGGCGCCCAATTAGAAAATCAGCGTTGGAACGTTACGGATCCGGCCCTGCAAGTTAGATGCAAGGTGACGCCGATCGGTCACCGCCCGGCTGCGGTATCCAAACCCGACAGCCCGGTGCTTCAAGCTGCTAGGGCTGCCCAAATGGCCTTGGGCATTAAGCTGACGGACTTTACCAGCGCTTCTACGGACCAAAACGTTCCGATGTCTCTTGGAATTCCTTCGACTACCTTAGGCGGGGGCGGAAGAGAGGGATTCAACCATTCCTTGTCCGAATGGTTTGAACCTGTGCGCTCCTACGAAGGTCCGCAGCTTTGCCTGCTGACTGCTTTGGCTCTGGTCGGGTTAGAGAGCGGTTCGGAACCGCTCCTTCCGATCTACACGGCAGCACCTAGGGAACAATGGCAGGACAGACTCTAATCTAAGAAAAATTTGGGACCGAAAGGTCCCGTTTTTTTACCTTTGGGTCCAATGGAAAAAAACTACCCGAGGTAAGGCGAGAAGACTAAGAAAAAAAAATAGTTGAGGGGATATTAAAATCATTCCATTTTTCTTCTCAAAATACTTATCTTAAGATTCTTAAGAAATTTATTTTTGTATTGTGATGGCTTATCGTTAATACTTTTCCAATATTGGCTGTACACAAAATAAAATCCAGCACAATAGGGGTTTTCAAGGTTTTAGTAATTTCCCTCCTTATTGTATCGGAGGGTGCGATGTGACCTTCCTCATAGCTATCTCTTAAGAAAACTTAATGTTAAAATTTCTAACAAGAGGTTCTTGGATCTCTATGATTCTGAGAAAACTTATAACAACCCCTCTTACTCGAATGTATTTTGACTTGGAGTACCAAATGAAGGTCTTTAACAGACGTAATGTATTGAAAGGCGGTTTAGTTGGCTCTATGGCAGCCGGTTTTGCTTCTTTCATGGGCGCTTCCCATGCAGCAGAACCCGCAGCAAAGGCACCCGCCCAGAATGATAAAAATACTTATGACGTGATCGTGCTTGGCGCCGGTCCCGCCGGATTGGTTACTGCCATCGCTGCTAAGCAGGCTGGTGCAAAGAAAGTAGTTGTATTCGAAAAACGCGACCGTCCTGACGGCAACGCTATTTTTGCCTTAGGTTCCGTTTGCGGCTGGGGCTCCCGTCATCAGAAAGAGCAGGGCATCAAAGATACCGCTGACGATTTCTACGCCATGATGATGGATGTTTCCAAGCAGATGGGCGACAAGGCTTTGAACCGTACTTATACCGATAATATTTCTGCCGGCATTGACTGGCTGGAAAAAGACATCGGCGTGAAGTTCGGTAAGATTCGTCCGATGCCGTATCCGCGTCTCGGCCGTACATGCCGTGTTGACGGCGAAGGTCTCACCGGCGGAGCCCAGCTCGTGAAGAAACTTCTTGCGGCTGCCGCTAAAGAAGGCGTTGAAGTTAAGTTCGAACACAAAGGTATTGAACTTCTCCACGACGACAAGATGCGTGTCACAGGTGTCAAGATTCAGACACCTGCCGGACAGGAAGAATATTTCTCCAAGGGCGGCGTTGCAATTGCAACCGGCGGTTTCTCCGCTAACCCTGAAATGGTTGACAAATACATCGGCGGCTGGGCTACCCGCATGGTGCTCCGCGGCTCCAAGTCCACAACCGGTGAAAACATTTCTCTGACGCTTCCGCTTTATGCCAAGTGCGTCAACATGGACCAGTTCCATGCCGGCCCGATTATCGGCGCAACCCACGTCAACCCTGCAGACGTCTTGAACTCCGGCTACGGCATCCAGGTCAACACTTCCGGCAACCGTTACATGGATGAAAACAACACCTATGTGATTAAAGCCAGAACAACCGCTCAGAAGACACTGGACAATACCGGCTGGGTTATCGTTGACTCCACTTGCCCGGTTCTCGATAAAGTTATTCCCAAATTCGATATGCTGAACAGCCCGTATGGTAAGGCCGACACGATCGAAGAAGTGGCTAAGCAGGCCGGTCTGCCTCCTGCCAAGATTGTGGCGCTCGTGAAGGAATACAACGAAGCGGTCAAGAACGGTACGTTAGGCAAGATGAATCCGCCGAACACCTACAAGAAACCGCATCTGATTGAAAAAGCTCCGTTCTATGCAGTTCCTCTGCAGGGCGGTATGACCGCTACATTCGGCGGCCCGCTGATCAACACGAAGGCTGAAGTTCAGAACTTGGACGGCAAGACCATTCCCGGTCTCTATGCAGTCGGCAACTCTTCCGGCGGTATCTTCTTCCATAACTATGCCGGCGGCGCTCAGTTAGGCGCAGCCACCGTATTCGGAAGAATTGCCGGTAAAGAAATGGCTCAGAGAGCCGCTGCTGCAAAGTAAGAGGAGATCAAAAATGAAAAAAACATTACTCGTTTTAGCTTCCGCTCTTTTCGGAATGAGCGTCGGTCTTTCCGTTTATGCAGCTGATCAGGCACCTGCCGCTGCTGCTCCTGCTGCTCAGGCCAAGACACTGGGACAAATTCACGGTGCTATGTGGCCGAAGAGCAAAGACGGCTATGTCACTAAGTATCAGTGCATGCAGTGCCACGGTGACTATGACAAACTGGCTAAACAGACAGCCGATCTGGTTCCCAATCCCCATCATTCTCACTTGGGTCAGGTGAACTGCGAAGACTGCCATAAGGCCAACCTGTCTAAACCGGTTCTTATGTGCAACCAGTGCCATAACTTTACCATTCGCAAGGATGGCAAACCGATTGAACTGGCCAAGTAATTTAGTCTCTGACTAAAACAGAAAATCCCGCAGTTCCTAAAGAACGAGCGGGATTTTCTTTGTCCGGAGATTGCTTAGAAAAGACGGACGCCGTTCGCCGTGAGAGTCAAATCGCCGTTCGGCGTGAGTGACGGAACGATTTCAGTTGTATAAACACCTTTACCTTCGCTTAAGTAAGAGTTGCGCGGCAATGCCATGAGCGCAAATTGTCCGAGGCCGCCGTCGGATGTCTGAAGTCTGAATTTCACAGATCCCAACGTATTGCCTTCGGGCTGCTTTTTAAGCTGTCCGCTGAAAGAAAGGCTTTCTTTGCCGACTTTAATTTCAGAGGGTTCAACCGCGGCCCAGGTTTTACCGGCAAGGATGCTGTTTCTTAAGATCTCTTCGGCCTGAGCTTCGTTCACAGGCTCAGGAGAGCAAATGAGCGGGAAGTTAGCGCAGAAGTCTGTTCCGAAAGCCTCTTGCACCAAGAAGTCAAAGAGCAGAGGTTCGGGCGGAAAATGCGCTGTTAAGCCGGTATTCCAGCTGTCAATGCCGACCTTTAAGAACCCACCGACTTTCAGGTGATCAAAAGTAATTTTGATGCCTTCTGTAATTTCAGATTTGTTTTGGCTTTGGTTGATAGAAACCAAAGTCTTGCCGAGGGTGAACTGTGTACTGCTGTCTCTGTAATCGATTCCGCTCACCGAAAAAGACAGAGCGGCGGCTTTGAGATTTCCGCCTTTGACAGAAAATTTAAATTCCGGATTGCTTAGAGCAACATTGCTTTCTTCTGAGGCCAAAGAGAAGATGTCTGTCTTGATGGAAGAATCTAGATTTTCAATGAGCAGGCTTCCGTCAGCCTGTTTTACTAATTTCGGGACGGCTTGGGACTGAATCGCGCCGAGTTTAAAAGTTTCGCCGTCAACGGTTGTTTCAACTGCTTTGCTGCTGAAAACCAATAACTGAGGAATAAAATGATAGTTAAAGGTCGTCTTAAGAACCGGCTGGGCAACTTCTACGACTTTCTTAAAGACTTCATTTCCGTCTCCTTTGATCGTGATCTCGCTTTCAGGCGACCAGCCGAACTTTACTTTACCGGGAAGCGTGACAGTGTCTTTATCCTTGGGCTGTGCATTTTTATTAAGGACAACAAACTCTTTGCTGAAAAATCCGTTGTTGACGATGTCCACTTTAACGGACTTCCATTCACTGCCCAAATATTTGTGAAGATCGGATGCGTATTCTTGGAATTTTTGGCCCTGGTAATAAACCAGTCCGCCGTAAGCACAGGCACAGGCCGCGGTACAAACTGCTACCGCTGCAGCGATCTTAGAAGAAGACATAATGACCTTTGTAAGAGTAAATACGTACGGGATGGAGTATATCCAACTTGGCCAAAAGTTTTTGGAGTTATTCGACGAGCTCACCGCCTGTGTTGTTGTGCCATCCGTCGACCGGATCCGGAGCATTGGGTTCATCGGACGAACCTTCCGGAACGCCGAAAAATTCTTCTAATGAGACTTTGTCCTGAATTTTCTTCATGCACTGATAAAAGAGCTGCTCATTGAGCTCATGCAGTCCAATACCGTCGCCTTTAATCGTGTAGTCCCAGCGGCTTAATTCGAAAGGCTTCTTTTTATATTCAGAATGAGGAGAGTCAGAAAGGAGCCCTGACTGGATGAAGACATTTTCTTCGGTCAGAGTCGAAGATACTTTGTGGTTCTCAGAGTTGATAAAAGTGATGCGCATTTTGCCGATCTTCCGTTCTGTCCAGCGGACGGTTGGAATAATCGGAAGGTAACGCATCCCTATATCTTCCATCATGTCTGATATTTCGATATACACGGCGCCGTCTAGGCCTCGATCGGTAATGAGGGCGATGCCGTTTTTCTCAAGAAGATCGACCATTTCTTTGCGGGTTTCATCGGCAAAGAGCCATTCGAAAGAGTCTTCAAGTGTGCCTTCTTTGCCTGTATCGACGCCTTGGACAATGACTCTTAGATGAAGCGTGAGATTGAGAGGCACAGCAGGGCGCCTAATTTCGGATTTTTCTACAAGTTTGGCATTGACATCGAACCAGCCATGCTTAGGAGAAGAGATGGAAGCGGTTGTGCTGGCGATGCCTAACAGCGTGCATCCTTGAAGCAAGGTAGCAGCGAAGAGAAGGGAGGCAGCCAGAACTCTCATAGCAAAAATCCACGAATGACGATGCCAATATTAACTGAAAGGTCCTGAACAGTCGTTCAGAAATGGCTCAGAGCGCGTGGAGAAAGCGTGAAAAAGGCTGTGAGGCCTTGAGATATTAATATAACTAATTGAATTTAATAGATAATTAGTTTGGAACCAAATTTCTCGGAAAAACGAAAAAGCCTCAGATTCGAAAATCTGAGGCTTGGAATTTTGGCGGAGTGGACGGGACTCGAACCCGCGACCCCCGGCGTGACAGGCCGGTATTCTAACCAACTGAACTACCACTCCATTCGTCTCTCCGTTCGCTCGCGCTGTCGGAGAAGTCGAAATTCTACATAAATTTCGAAAAGGTGCAACTCAGAATCAATTTCACTTGTAAAAGTTTATTGCCAGGTATGCATTCCTATCGATTTAGTCCTTTGAAACAAGAGAGCAAAGACGAAAGAATGCTCAAAGAAAATTGTTGTAAAAGAGGTTCAGCGGTAAGTAAATAACCCTCCTTTTCGTTAGTGGTTTCACTTAGAGAAAAGGTCCTAAGGGAGAATTCTTAAAGGATAAAGCCTAGAATCAAGAGTATTTCTAATTGTTAACTTAGGGTTAGAAACGCAATAAAAGGAAACTTCCAAAAGAAGTCACTAAAACAACCTCAGGGGAATTCTTATGAGTAAAAGTCTAAGGAACTGGATCATAGTTCTGGCGATAGGCTTTGTGATTTGGGTTTGCCCAACGCCGCAAGGTTTGACGCCTAATGCCTGGCACTTGTTTGCTGTCTTTGCTGCAACCATCGCCGGCTTCATTCTTCAGCCGATTTCAATGGGTGCGGTTGCATTTATCGCACTCACATTCTGCGCCATCACCGGTGTTTTAAAGACCGGTCAGGCTCTGATGGGTTTCGGCAACGGCACGATCTGGCTGATCGTCTGCGCATTCTTTCTTTCCCGCGCATTTATCAAAACTGGTTTCGGCCGTCGTATTGCCTTCCTTATTATTAAATACATCGGTCGTTCTTCGCTGACCCTTGGTTATTCCATCGCGTTGTCCGAACTGATCGTTTCTCCGGCTATGCCTTCTGCCACTGCTCGAGGAGGCGGCGTTTTCTACCCGATCGTTCAGTCTTTGGCGAATGCCTTCGGTTCTCAGCCCGGGCCCACAGCCGGCAAAATCGGTAAGTACCTCATGCAGGTCGGTTATCACACTGACGCGTGACCTGCACAATGTTCCTGACATCTATGGCCGGCAACCCGCTGTGCGTCGGCTTGGCTGCTACCGCTGTCGGTGTCGAAATTACATGGATGAACTAGGCAGTTGCCGCTATCGTTCCGGGTTTGATCAGCTTGTTCCTGGTTCCGGTTCTGATGCTCAAACTTTCTCCTCCTGAAATCAGAGACATTCCCGATGCTCGCGACTTAGCTATCAACGAGCTCGAAAAGATGGGTCCGATGAGCCTTCAGGAAAAAGTCCTCGCATTCGTATTCGTCATGTGCTTGGCTCTGTGGGCTACAGGCTCTTGGACAAAACTCGGCGCAACACCGGTTGCCATGCTCGCTGTGGCAATCATGCTGATTGCAAAAGTTTTGGACTGGAAAGACATCCTCTCCGAAAAAGGTGCTTGGGACGCAATGTTCTGGATGGGCGGCTTGGTTGCTTTGGCTACTGCACTTGCTAAGTCCGGCTTCATTGCATGGATCGCTAAACTTATCGGTACAGCAGTTGCTGCCGCTGATATGGGTTGGGTTGCATCCTTCGTGCTTATTTCGCTTATTTATATCTATTCGCACTACTGCTTCGCTTCCGTAACAGCACGTATTTCAGCGATGTACGCAGCATTCGTAGCAGTTGCCCCCGCCTGCGGTGTCCCGGCCATGCTGGTTGCCATCACATTCGGCTGCTTCGCTAACCTGCCGATTTCACTGACTCACTACGGCAACGGCTGCGGCCCGGTTTATTTGGGTGCCGGCTATGTTTCTCAAGGTGAATGGTGGCGCAACGGCTTCATCATCACAACAATTAATGTAGTGATTTGGCTCACCATCGGTATGACCTGGTGGAAGTTCATCGGCTTGTACTAATCAAAAGCAAGTATTTGAGTGCTAAAGGCTGAAACCGCGTAAATGGTTTTAGCCAAAAACCAAAAGTCCCGTGATTTCGCTCCGAGACTTTTCTTTACCCGGACGGTTGGATGACTGAGTTTTTGTACTATTACTTCAGTAGTCCTGTCGTTCTTGAGTTCGGGAAAATCCTCAGACCATAAAACGAAAAAACTTTTCTAAAGAACCGAATTTCACTTTTTTCTTGATAATATTTTTCTTACGGATATAACTTAGTTCATTTTGCAGCCATGTACTTCAGCGTTGCTTCTCACAGTTGGTGGTGGCCCATCGATTTCACTCGATGGTGCTGGAGTAATGCTTACTAAAATCTTCGGCCTAGAAGCTAAAGAACCAATCTAACCATCGAGCAAAAAACTCGGTGGTTTTTTATTTTCCAGTTTTTTATTAAATAGGTACCTCAAATGAATCTCTATAAATCTATTCTTCCGGTTGATGAAAAGGGCTTTTACGGTGAATTCGGCGGCAGCTTTGTTCCTCCCGAGCTTCAGAAAAACATCGATGAGCTGCAGGAAGCTTATCTTCGTTATGTTGATGACCCCGAATTCCAGAAAGAATTCAATGACCTTCTAAGAGATTACGTCGGTCGTCCGTCCCCTCTTTACTTTGCTCCGCGCCTTTCCGAAAAATACGGCACCAATGTTTATCTCAAGAGAGAGGATCTGAATCACACCGGTGCACATAAAATCAACAACGCAATCGGTCAGGCACTCTTAGCCAAACGCATGGGCAAAAAGCGAATCATTGCCGAGACCGGCGCCGGCCAACACGGCGTTGCTACCGCTACCGTGTGTGCTCTTATGGGGCTTGAATGCTCTGTCTATATGGGAGAGCTTGACATTCAGCGTCAAAGACCGAACGTGGAAAGAATGAAGATGCTCGGCGCAAAGGTGATTCCGGCGACCAGCGGATCGAAAACACTCAACGACGCCGTCAACGAAGCCCTCGAAGCCTGGATGAAAGACCCCGAAAACTTCTATTTGATCGGTTCAGCTGTCGGTCCCCAGCCGTATCCGGAAATGGTGGCTCGGTTCCAGTCCGTAATCAGCGAAGAAATTAAAAAGCAGCTCAAAGAGAAGACCGGTAAAGAAAATCCTGATTACGTCGTCGCTTGTTTGGGCGGCGGAAGCAATGCGGCAGGCGCTTTCTACCACTTTATCAACGAGACGTCAGTTCATCTCATTGCAGCCGAAGCAGCAGGCAAGGGCGTTGACAGCGGAGAAACTGCCGCCACTCTGACTATCGGCGAAAAAGGAATCCTCCATGGTTCTCAGACTATGTTGATGAAAGACGAACAGGGCAACGTTAAGGAGGCTTATTCTCTGTCTGCCGGCTTGGACTATCCCGGTATCGGACCGTTGCATGCTCATTTGGCAAAGACCGGAAGAATGGAGGTTGAAGCAGTGACAGATGATGAGGCGTTAAAGGCCGCATTCATGCTGACACGAGAAGAGGGCATTATTCCCGCTCTTGAATCGTCCCACGCGCTTGCTGTCTTGGAAAAGAGAAAGTTCGGAAAAGACGACGTCGTTGTGATCAATATTTCCGGAAGAGGCGACAAGGACCTGGATAACTATCTGAGCAGTTCTTTTGCTCAGGGAGCCCTGGAATAATTTTTTGGAGGTGGTCGAAAGGCCGCTGAAAATGAGAAAGCCTCGGAAATCAAACCGAGGCTTTTAGAATTTTGGCGGAGTGGACGGGACTCGAACCCGCGACCCCCGGCGTGACAGGCCGGTATTCTAACCAACTGAACTACCACTCCTTCTCGTCAAACGCTTACGCGTCATCGAAGTGAAACGAATTCTACATAGATTAAAAATTCGTGCAACTCGAAATCGGAAATTTTTGCGTTCTGTTACATCGAAAATTAGCAGTAGCCTGATTTTGCGGGAAAAAATATTTTCCGGCTCGATCGCAATTCGGTTTTTCTTAATTTTCTGCCCGGTGCAATGTACAGAGTTATTTTTTTTCGAGCGGCATTTTTCCAAAAGTTAACCAAGATTCAAGGTTTTTGACGTGAACTTTTACTCAAAATTTCCCGCGGAAGGTAAAATTAGACCTTTGTTTTGTATTCCAATAAGAATCGCTCGCTAAGAGCTTGAGGATCATAATGTTCCAGTCTTTTAGAAACCAGAAACGTTGGCTGATGCTTATCGCCATGATTCTGATTATTCCTGCATTTGTCTTTATCGGTATTAATGGCTACAGCCGTTTGAATCCGGATGCAAATGCAATCGCCAAGGTTGACGGTAAAGGTATTCAGCCTGAAGAATTCGATTACCAGAAACGCGAATATATTGAGCGTATGCGCCAGCAGGAAGGAGGTGCCGTTGATCCGAGCATCTTCGAAACACAGGAAGCCAATGCCGCTATCCTTCAGAACCTTGCTACCAGACGCGCTCTCCAGGCACAGATGGCTCACCACTATATGAATGTGAGCGAAGCTGATGCTATCAACGTGATTAAGAACGCAGACGCTTTCAAGAAAGACGGACAGTTCTCTCCTGAGCTGTATGAAAACTATCTTGCCGCTCGCGGTAAGAGTGACCAGCAGTTCGTTTATGAACTGAGAAGAGACCTCGTTCAGGATATGCTGGTTAATTCTGTTGCTCAGACAACCTTTGTTCCTAAGAAGACGGTTGCTCTGTTAAACGACATTCTTCGCGAAACCCGCGTTGTTCGTACGATGAGCTTTGATCCGTCCGCCTACATGAAAGACGTCAAGGTTTCTGAAGAACAAATCAAGAAATACTACGACGAACACAAGGACGACTACCGCGCTCCTGAATCCCTGAACATTCAGTTCGTTGTGATGTCCCCTGAAACCGTCAAGATGACAGCTGAACCTTCTGAGCAGGAACTGAAAGATTTCTACGAACAGAACCGTAAGAAATATGAAGTCGAAGAATCCAGACGCGCAGCCCATATCCTGATCGCTCCGGATGCCAATGAGGCCGATAAAGCCAAGGCTGACCAGGATGCCAAAGCTAAGGCAGAAAAGATCCTTGCCGAAGTCAAAGCCGATCCTTCTAAGTTTGCTCAGTTAGCTAAAGAAAATTCTGCCGACCCCGGAACAGCTGAAAGCGGCGGCGATCTTGACTTCTTCACTCAGGGTCAGATGGTTCCTGAATTCGACAAAGCCGTTTTCGGAGCTAAGAAAGACGAAATCGTCGGACCGGTCAAAACCGAGTTCGGCTATCACATCATTCATGTGACCGACATCAATCCGGCTCACGTTCGTCCGTTCGAAGAAGTTCGCGGTGAAATCCTCAAGTTCTGGCAAGACCAGCACCGTCAGTCTATGTTTGCTGAAAATGCCGACGGCTTTACCAACATGGTCTACGAGCAGAGCGACAGCTTAGACCCGGCAGTTGAAAAATACGGTCTGACACTTCATACGCTTGACGGTCTGACTCAGTCCGGTCTTCCGAAGACATCTCCGGATGCTCAGTACATCACGAAGCGTGTCATTGAAGACCTGTTCTCTCCGGACTGCCTCCAGGAAAAGAGAAATACACAGGCCGTGGAAGTTGCTGCCAACACACTGGTTTCTGCCCGTATTGTTAAACACACTCCGGCTCACATTAAGTCCTTTGACGAAGTGAAGGGTGATATCAAGGACCAGCTTGAACTGGAACAGGCTTCTGCCTTGGCTAAGAAAGCCGGTGAAGCTAAGCTGGCAGAACTCAAGGCTAAGAAGGATCTGGAAGGTTTCGGTCACGAACTGACTGTTTCCCGTATCAATCCTCAGTCTCAGTCAATGCCTTTGATCCAGGCTGAGATGGCGGTTCCTGCTAAGAGTCTTCCTGCTTTCACAGGTACCACCGTTCCTGACGGTGCTTATGTGATCAGCTATGTTGAATCCAGCAAGATGCCTGCAGCTGACGACAGCCAAGTCGATGAAATTCGCGGAGAAGCCCTGACAGCTCAGTCCAGAGCCGATGAAGCTTCCTTCTATGAAGGCTTGAAAAAGCTCTACAAGATGGAAATCCTGAAGAAGGAATATGAATATCAGGCTCCGACCGTAATGAAATAGGGCAATGAGCCGTGTAAAAACACCGCTTTTATCCCCCAGCCGCAGTTACAATAAAATGTACTGCGGTTTTTTCTTTTTCAAAAACATGGAAATTTTTGACGTTCCCGGACTTACATTGAGGCATGAGCTAAAAGCCGGTGCCCTCGGCAGACTGATTGAGTTTTCCGGAATCTACGGGCATTCGGATTTCGATTATCCGATCGCGTTTGAAGGCTATGTGGCAACAACTTTCGCTGAGTACGTTATTGATCCGAAACCGAGAAATCGTCTTTGGATGGTGGAAGACGAGCAGGGACTTGTCGGCACCATCGGAGTAATGGATCGAGGAGACTCTGCGCAGCTCAGATGGTTTTCCGTCAGACCGGATTGGAGAGAAAACAATCTAGGAAACTTTTTGTTTGGAGCCGCAATGGAATACATCCAAGAAAACGATTTTCAAAAAGCGTGGTTATCGACGTTTTCTGAAAGCGAGATTGCCGTTGCGCTCTACAAACGGAGAGGCTTCCGGATAATGGTAGAGACCGATGTTGAGATTGGCGGGAAGAACTACCGTGAAATAGTCATGGAAAAGTCATTCCTGACCTAGATCGATAAAACCAAATCGTATCGCTAAATCTTTAGTTTGTTTTTGAGTACTTATTTCGGAGAGATTTTGCGCATTCCGCAACAGTGCGTGGATATATTAACTGACCGGAGGATCCGGTCATGGTTGATTTCATCACCTATTTGTGGGCGGCTTTTAGCCTAGTCATTCTTTGCTGGCTGATATACCTATTTGCGAGGAAAAGAATAGGAAAGATCACTTTTGTTTGCTTTTTAATCTTTGTGGTTGCCGGAGCCGCCGGTCTCACTGGCTGGCTGCAAGTTGTGTTTCAGGCGGCTGCTTAGATCCTAAAAATCCTGTAAGCCAAGCGGATTAAGCCTTTCGGACGGGGCTTTTTCGTAAACTTTTTGCCAACTTTCAGGCGGTATCGTTACAATGTATTTGTAGTTTTTGATACCGACAATTATTCTATGCAAAAGAAAATTTGGCACAAGGTTGCAGAAGAGATCTCGCTCCAAGTTTCTTTAGGTAAATGGCCAGTTGGCTCGATCATCCCCGGAGAAATTGAACTTGCCAAACAATTTAATGTGAGCAGGGATACCATGCGCAAAGCGCTGGCGTACCTTTCTCAGCAAGGATTGTTTGAGCGCAAAGCACACGTTGGAACCCGCGTAAAAGCTAGAACACGCACAGGTCGGTTCTTAAATGAATACAACGATATTCGAGGAATCGATCATTACGGCAATCTCTATCCTCGGCACATCCAAAACGTCGAACGTTTGGTTCTCAATGAAGAAACCGCGGATCGTTTGGGTTTAATCCCCGGTGAAGAAGTCATTCGATTCAAGAATATCCGCGTAGCATCAGAACGCCATCCGGAAGCGGTGGTCGTCACCTACGTTTATATCTATCCGAATGCCTTGGAAGTGCTGGATCTGATTAAAAAACGATCCGATGACCTCATTATTACTTTGGCAGAAGAAGTGACAGGGCAGGAATGCGTGGAAGTGAAGCAGGCGTTTTCAGCGACAACGATGCCCAAAGAAGTCTCGGATATTTTCCATGTTCCAGAGAACAGCCCGTCGCTTAGAATCATTCGAAACTATTACGACTCGAGAGGCCTCTCAATCGTCGCTTCGGAGTCTTTCCACATGGCTGAAAGATTTTCTTTCTCGGTTCGAAGCGTCAAACGTTCCTAAAAGAAAAGGAGGCCGGAGCCTCCTTCCGAATCCTATCTGTTATTCGAATTAGCCGACAACATTAAGAATCAATCTTTCCAAAACCTTGACACCGTTTCTCAGAGATTCGGGGTTCATGGTCATGCGCGGATCATGAAGGCCCGGTGTAACGCCAGTGCCGACGCCGATGTATGCAGCATGAAGTTCAGGCTTCTTCTGTTTGAAGTAGTGGAAGTCTTCTCCGCCGCCACCGCAGTCTTTAGCAACTTTGTCTTCACCGAGTACTTCGCCGATGGTCTTGCGAACCTGGTCGACTAAGTCTTCGTCGTAAACGGCTGCAGGAATCACGCCGCCCGGGAATGTGATTTCGCAGGTGACGTTGACGCAGGCGCAGGCATTGGTGATGGCTGTCTTGAGCTTTTCAAGCAGCTCGTTCATGGTTTCATTGTCCTGGGCGCGGATATCAAGAATCATCTTGCCTTTGTCCGGGATAATGTTGGTGGCTGTAGAAGCGCAGTCAATGGAAGTGACTTTAGCAGACCAGGCCTTGTTCGGGTTGACCCAAATGGAGTTCACAGCATTAGTTGCGAGAACGGCTGCTTCAACAACGCTGGCGCCGAGGTGCGGACGGGAGCCGTGAGCGACTTTGCCCTTAAGTTCGACGATGCAGAATGTGCTGGAAGTATGACGAACAGCTGCGCAGACGGTGCCGTCAGGAATGTCCTGGATCGGACGAACGTGAGCACCGAAGGCGTAGTCAACGTCATCTAAGACGCCGTCATCATAAGACTTCAGAGCGCCGAAGAGGGTTTCTTCAGCTGGCTGGAAGAAGAGTTTTACGCGGCCTTTCTTGACGTGACCGATCAGCTTGGCAGCTGTCGCAAGAACCATAGCGGTATGAGAGTCATGGCCGCAGGCGTGAATGCAGGCGTCCTTTCCGTCGATGACAAAAGGAAGGGCGTCCATGTCGGCACGCAGCATGACTGTGGGTCCGGGTTCTGTACCGTCAATGTAGGCAACGACACCGGTTCCGCCGATGCCGCGGATCGGCTCAAGCCCCATTTCCTTCAATTTGGCAGCGACGTAGTCACTGGTCTTGTGTTCGTTGAAGCCGAGTTCCGGGATCTGGTGAAGATCGGTTCTCATGGCTACTACATCAAAATCTTTAGTGTCCATCTTATTTTCCTTGTTGAGGTTATCCTCGAAGATTTATAAATCAGAAGAAGCTTCCTTTTGAGAGACATCTTCCTTTCGGTTGGATCCCGCTGTCATGGCGAAGCGGAAGAAACGGCACTCGAGGGGGCCGTTGAAAAAAACGATTTTTTTAGACTCTTTGAGCCGCATCTGGCGAGGCAGTTCTCGGTCGCTTGTGAGCATCCAAACCGTCCAGCCCGCGAAATTGCGTTTAAGGTTATCGGCCACGTTCTTCATCATGGAAGCAACACTGGCAGATTTCGGATTGGATTGTTCACCGTACGGCGGGTTCGTCACGATTAAACCCGGCGTCTCGGAGGAGGGCTGAACTTCACGGGCGTCGCAAGCCGTGAAGCGAACTTTTCCTTCGTTGACCCACTGAGAAATACCGGCTAAGACGGCATTCTTCTGAGCGCGATCGACGATTAATGTCGAAATATCACTTCCGGCCAAATTAACCGGAACATCAAAATTCACTGCCATTCGGGCTTCTTTCTTGATGCGTTGCCAAGCTGTGGAATCAAATCCGCGGAAGCGCTCAAAACCGAAGCGGCGGTTAAGTCCGGGAGCCATATTGCAGGCAATTGTAGCTGCTTCAATGATGATGGTGCCAGAGCCGCAGAAAGGATCCTGCAGCGGTGTATCCGGTGTCCAGCCGGCAAGTCCGAGAAGGCCTGAGGCGAGGTTTTCTTTCAGAGGGGCTTCGCCTTTGGCTTCGCGCCAGCCCCGCTTAAAGAGAGATTCACCGGAAGTGTCTAAATAAATAATGCAGTTCTTGTCCGTTAAATGGACATAGATGCGGATGTCCGGATCGTGTTTTTCTACGTCCGGGCGCTGACCGTCGGTCTCGCGAAAATAGTCGCAGACGGCATCTTTGACGCGAAGCGCGGCAAAAGCGACGCTTTTAAGAGGAGAGCGGCGGGAAGAAAGTTCGATTTTGAAGGTATTTTCAGGTGTGAAATACTGTTCCCAGCGGAAGGATTTCGCTAATTTATAGATATCTTCTTCCGTACGATAAGGTCCTTCGGTCACCTTCAAGAGAATTCTCGAGGCGTAGCGAGTCCAAAGGTTGACCTGCATCATTTGGCTCATTTCTGCGCCGAACCAGCAGCCGCCTTTCTCTAAACGGAATTTTTCAATACCGAGCTTTGTGAGTTCCTCAGCGAAGAGCTCTTCTAATGAGAGAGGAACGACTGCATAAAAAGGTTTAAGCAAAGTATTCACAAGAATTCCTTCTTTATTTGAATTGAATTGTAGGCCTTTCGGCCTGCGGCCGTAAGATGGTTTACCACAAGGAAACTCTTACTTGCGAAGTTCGCCGTGGCCGAAAACAACATATTTTTGACTGGTTAAGCCTTCTAATCCCACGGGTCCGCGGGCATGAATTTTGTCCGTAGAAATTCCGATCTCGGCGCCTAAGCCGTATTCAAAACCGTCTGCGAAACGTGTCGAGGTGTTGAGCATGACGGATGAAGAATCCACTTCACGCAGGAATCTTTCGGAATGCTCAAGATTATTCGTAATGATGGCATCCGTGTGGTGAGAACCGTACGTGTTGATATGATCGATAGCTTCTTCCAGCGTATCGACGACTTTAATCGAAAGAACAGGAGCGTTGTATTCCTCAGACCAATCATCTTCGGTCGCGTCTTTCACCCGACCGAAATTTTCCAAAATGGCCTTAGAAGCAGGATCGCAGCGAAGTTCCACGCCTTTCTTGAAATAGACGGCGCCGATCTTGGGTAAGAACGTTCCGGCAATTTTACTGTTGACCAGCAAAGTTTCCATCGCATTGCAGGGAGAATAACGCTGAGTCTTGGCGTTGTCGCAGACGGAAACCGCCATATCGATATCAGCGCTCTCATCCACATAGGTGTGGCAGATGCCTTCGAGATGTTTGATCATCGGAACGGTTGCTTCCTGCATTAAGCGGGAAATCAGACCTTTGCCGCCGCGGGGAATTAAAACGTCGATGTATTCACGGGCAGTAATCAGCTCGCCCACCAGATCGCGGTCCGGATCTGTGATGATCTGAATTGCGTCGGAGTTAATACCGTTTTTCGAGAGAGCCTGCTGAACAAGGCCTGCTAAGAAAGCGTTGGTGTTTTTAGCGTCCGAGCCTCCGCGGAGCACAGCAGCGTTTCCGCTCTTGAGGCAAAGTGCAGCCGCATCGATGGTTACGTTCGGTCGAGACTCATAAATAATGGCGACTACACCCAGAGGCACGCGCATTTTGCCGACTTCAATACCGCTCGGCTGCGGACGAACATCAGTTATTTCACCGATCGGGTCTCTTAGAGAGGCTATCTGGCGAAGTCCGGCGGCCATTTGTGCCACCGTATCGACTGTGATTGTCAAACGATCGATAAACGCTTTAGAAAGACCGTTCTTTTCTGCTTCAACAATATCCAGGTTATTCGCTTTGAGCAGATCTTCCAGATTCTTGCCAAGCAAATCCGCCAAGGTCAGAAGAACATCGTTTTTCTGTTTGGAGGAGGCCTTAGCCATGATCAAAGAGGCTGCGCGTGCTTTTTTGCCGATGGCGGCGATTTTGTCATGGGCCGTTTGGCTGACGTTCGTAGAAACCATAGATTATTACTTCCTTTTTAGGGAGAGCATGAGGCAGACAGCCTTTAATTCCTGCCAGGCGTCTCCGTCACTGCTTTCGACAAAGAGTCCTTTACTCATTCGATCCACATCGCTCAAGCGATGAAGCATCAGTTCAAGGAGTTTGGGATTGGCTCGGCGCGCTGCTCGGTTGAGCGCACTGCGGTGAGCTTCAGAGAGTCCGAATGTTCTGGCGGCAAGTCCGCGATTAAGCAGGAGCAGATTGCGGACAACATCCGTCAGCATCCAGAGGAAAGAAGGAATTTGGACATTTTCCCCTTGCAGGGAATCTATAATTTTGGATACCTGTCCGGCGTCGCCTTCAAGCATCGCAAGAAACAGCGATTCCTGATCAAAACGGGAAACGTCGGAAACAGCGTCGAGCACATCGCTGACATCAATTTCCGGTTTATTGACGAGCAAGGCGAGCTTTTGAATTTCCTGCGATGTCGCTAAAAGATTTCCTTCGGTTCTTTCAGCGATGAGGTTGGCTGCATCAGGTGTGAGCGTTTGACCGTTTTTCTCTTTGGCGCGTTCCATAATCCAGCGCGGCAGAGCGTTACGGTCGATCGGATCCGTACGGATACAAACGGCCGCTTTCATGAGATGGTTAAACCAGTCTTTTTTTGTCGCGGTCCAGTCGTAATCAAAGAGCGAGACAACGACCATCTTGTCTTCGTCGGCATGCTCAATGATGGCTTCCACTGCCGCAGGACCGTTTTTACCGATCGTTGCCCTGGGGAAAACAACCTCAATCAGATTTTTTTCGCCGAAAAGGCTCTGATCGCCGAGTGCCTCGTAAAGAGGCGAGTAATCGGCGTTGCCTTCAAAAACAAAAGATTTACGTTCGGAATAACCTGCTTTAAAAGCAGCGGCTCGGATGGCGTCCTGAGCCTCGATGGCCAGCAGGGGTTCCGAGCCCAATAAAAACCAAAGCCGAGGAAGATTACCGTTTTCGTCGGGCCTTAATTTTTGCGCAAGAAGACTACTCCAGCTCATGCATACCTTTTCGGACAGCTTCTTCGGAAATGTGGGTCATACGGCTGACCATTTGATGGATACAAGACTGTTCCATTTCTTCGTAAAGAAGTCTTTCCTGATTGGCTCTGCCGTTTTCGTCACTTTCGTCGCGAATCAGTTCGCGAGTGGCGCTGACCGTTGTTGTGGGCAGAAGTTCGACGCCGTTCTGCAAAACGACTCGGAATGTATTCGTTAAGCGAAGACTGTAGATACGGGCTCTGCCGTCAGTGTTGTAAGCCAGGACATTGGAGCCGCGGGACTGTCCCAGCAGCTCAAAAATCGCTTCGGCTTCTTTGCGGTCATTGACAACCTTGACTTCTGTTTGGGCTTCAAGGTTGCGGCGGATGGTTGCCCGAACCGCAGAGTTCTCGCCAAGAGCAATATAGATTGTCTTGAAAGGAACGTTTTGCTTGCCGCGCAGATGCCATCCGCAGCCTGTCAGGCCGAGGGCCGAAAGACCGAGAATGAAACTGCGGCGAGTCAGTCCTTTGTAATTCATAAGCACAGAATAAAACTAAAAGAATGAAACCGCAGGCCCCTTGAGGACCTGCGGCATTAAGCCTTATCAGACCACAATGTTGACCAATTTCTTCGGCACAACAATGATCTTGCGGACAGGTTTTCCGTCAATGAATCGCTGTGCGTCGGGGTTGGCCAAAGCTGCGGCTTCGATTTCAGATTTCGGTGTTTCGGCCGGAACGTTGATTTCTCCGCGCAGTTTGCCGTTAATCTGAATCACGTACTTCACTTCATCGGCAACCATAGCCTGAGCATCAATCTTCGGCCACGGTGCATCAACGATGGAAGTGCCGAAACGCTGATCGTAGCCCAGATCTTCGAAAAGCTGAGCCGTGATGTGCGGAGCGATCGGGTAGAGCGTGCGAAGCAGGATGGACAGGCCTTCGTTGATCACGGCGCGTGTGCCTTCGGATGTGTTGTCCTTGAGGGTATCAAGGGAATTGAGCATCTTCATGGCAGCCGAGACAACGGTGTTGTACTGCATGCGGTCTAAGTCGAATTCGGCCTGTTTGAGCGCCGTGTAAATATCGCGGCGAACAGCCTTTTCTTCGTGATTCAGCTTGGAGGCATCCAGTTTGACATTTTCTTTAATGACATCCTGATGCGTGAATCCGAAGTTCCAGAGTCTTCTCATGAAGCGGAACGTACCTTCGGCTCCGGAATTGCTCCAGGCGGCGCTCTGGTCGGGAGGTCCTGCAAACATCACGAATGCGCGGGCGGTGTCGGCACCGAACTTGCCGATGATGGCAGACGGTTCCACAACGTTGTTCTTAGACTTGGACATCTTTTCGATACCACCGGACTTGACGGGTAGACCGTCTTCCTTGGCAGTGATCTTTTCGATTCTGCCTTTGGCGTCGTAAACAATATCGAGTTCGCTCGGGTAGAACCAGCGTTTTCTTCCGTCCGGAAGTTCACGATAGAAGCATTCTGCGGTAAGCATGCCCTGGGTGAAGAGGCGCTTGAAGGGTTCGTCAAATTTGACGAGGCCCAGGTCACGCATGACTTTGGTCCAGAAGCGGGCATAGAGCAGGTGAAGCACAGCGTGTTCGATACCGCCAATGTACTGGTCCATTGCCATCCAGTAGTCATTGCGTTCGTCGACCATGGAAGTTTCGCAGTCTGGCGAGCAATAACGCATGTAATACCAGCTGGAATCGACGAAGGTGTCCATTGTGTCGGTTTCGCGCTTGGCGTCTCTGCCGCACTTCGGGCACTTGCAGTTAAGGAAGGCTTCGTCCTGATTCAAGGGGTTGCCGGAGCCGTCCGGGATTAAGTCTTCCGGCAGGATGACGGGAAGATCTTTTTCAGGGACAGGAACCGGACCGCAGTGCGGGCAGTTGATCATCGGGATCGGAGTGCCCCAGTAACGCTGGCGGGAAATACTCCAGTCGCGCAGACGATACTGAACCTGAAGTTTGCCTAAACCGAGGGCTTCAAGATCTTTCGCAACGGCGTCGCGAGCCTGTTCGAAATCCATTCCGTCATATTTGCCGGAATTGACGCAGAAGGTGCCTTCTTTTTCGCCGTACCATTCATGCCAAACTTTGTCATCGAAGACTTCGCCTTTCTTGCCGATGACTTGTTTGATGGGCAGACCGTATTTAAGCGCGAAAGCAAAATCGCGTTCGTCATGAGCCGGAACGCCCATCACAGCGCCTTCGCCGTAGGTCATTAAGACATAGTTGCCGATCCAAACCGGAACGTCGGCGCCGGTAAGCGGATGCTTGACGCAGAAACCTGTCGGAACGCCTTTCTTCTCCATCGTGGCCATATCAGCTTCGGAAACTGAGCCCTTGCGGCATTCGTCGATGAAGGCCTGAAGTTCGGGTTTGTCCTTTGCCAAGCGAAGAGCAAGCGGGTGCTCGGCAGCGATGGCAGCGAACGTGACGCCCATGATCGTGTCGGGGCGAGTCGTGTAAACACGAAGTTCTTTCTTTTTACCGTCGAGTTCGTACGGGAAGGCGAGGTTGACACCGTAGGACTTGCCGATCCAGTGTTCCTGCATACGGCGGACCTGTTCGGGCCAGCCCTGAAGCTGGTCGAGGTCTTTCAAGAGTTCTTCGGCGTAATGAGTAATTCCGAGGTAATAGCCGGGAATCTCACGCTTTTCAACAATAGCGCCGCTTCGCCAGCCGCGTCCTTCGATCACCTGTTCGTTTGCCAGCACGGTGTGGTCGACCGGGTCCCAGTTTACTGTCTGGGTCTTGCGGTAGGCAACGCCTTTTTCAAGCATTTTCAGGAACATCCACTGATTCCAGCGGTAGTAGTCCGGTTTGCAGGTCGTAACTTCGCGAGACCAGTCAAAGGCCAGGCCGAGCGGCTCCATCTGAGCTTTCATGTCGGCGATGTTGTCGTACGTCCATTTAGCCGGAGCGACTTTCTTGGCAATGGCGGCGTTTTCAGCCGGCAGGCCGAAAGAGTCCCAGCCCATCGGGGTCATGACGTTCATGCCGCGCATACGCAGGTAGCGGTAAAGGACGTCGTTTAAGGTGTAGTTACGAACGTGGCCCATATGCAGTTTTCCGCTTGGGTACGGAAGCATCGGGCAAACATAGAATTTCGGTTTTTCGTTACCGTTGGCGTCGAGTGCGTGTTCGACGGCGCGGTAGATATCTTTAGCACGCCAGTGGGCCTGCTGGACGGATTCAACTTCCGCCGGATCGTATGTTTCTCTCATGAGAGTTCTTTAGTTAAAGAAGCTGGAAAATGTGTCAATTATAGGTGATGGAGCCGAAAGTTTCGGCTTTGCGGCAAGTAAAGCCGCGGCGGGCGCCTCTATATATTAGACAGAGGAAATCTAGAACAAATTTTTAAGTCGTAAGCGTTCGTCACTGCGTCTGCAACGTGCAGATGCGTTTGCTAGACTTCTCACTCCTTTGGATGAGAAGAAAAGAATGCAATCCATTACTGAATCGCTTAATAAGCAACAAGCCCAGGCAGTGACTGCCGAACCTAAGTCCGCACTGATTCTTGCAGGCGCCGGTTCGGGGAAGACGCGTGTCTTAACAAGCCGCATTGCCTACCTGCTTCAACAGAATATGGCTCATCCGAGCGAGATTCTTGCGGTTACCTTTACCAATAAGGCCGCTAAAGAAATGCTGGCTCGCCTGCAGAACATGATTCCGATCAACCCGCGTGCTATGTGGGTCGGCACCTTCCATGGCTTATGCAATCGCTTACTGCGTCTGCATCATCAGGAAGCCGGCCTTCCCGCGACGTTTGCTATTTTGGATATGAGCGACCAGCTCGGCGTGATCAAACGCGTGATGAAGGCAAACGGCATTGATACGGAAGAGTTCAAGCCTCGTGAAGTGCAAAACTTCATCAATCGCTGCAAAGAAGAAGGCAAGCGCGCCTCTGAGGTCTATTCAAAGTTCTCTAAAGACAAGGCATATATCCAGATTTATGCCATGTACGAAGCCGTGCTTCAGAGAGAAGGTGCCTGCGACTTTGCTGAACTGCTCTTAAGAGCTTATGAGCTTTTGAGCCGCAACGAAATGATTCGTCATCATTATCAGGAACGTTTTCGTTTTATCTTGGTTGACGAGTTTCAGGACACCAATGTCCTTCAGTATGAATGGCTGAAGCTTTTGGCAGGTCTGGGAGAAAAGAATCCTCCGAATGCAGTTTTTGCTGTCGGCGACGATGACCAGTCGATTTATGCTTTCCGCGGCGCCAACGTCGGCAACATGATGTCCTTTGTCCAAGAGTTCAGAATCGGAGAACCGATTCGACTTGAACAGAATTACCGTTCTCAAGGCAACATTCTGGATGCTGCCAACGCTTTGATTTCCAACAACTCCGAGCGTATGGGCAAGAACTTGTGGACGGATGCAGGCAAGGGCGAAAAAATCCGAGCTAACCGTTCGGATAACGACTTTGATGAAGCCCGCTTTGTTTGCTCTACGATTCAAGAATACATCGACAAGGGCGTCTCTCCCAAAGATATTGCGATTCTTTATCGCTCTAACGCTCAGTCACGTTTGTTTGAAACTGAACTGACCAGACGCGGCATACCGTTCATGGTTTACGGCGGTCTCCGATTCTTCGATCGTGCTGAAATTAAGAACGCCATGGCCTACATGCGCTTGGCAGAGAACCCTTCAGACGATTCTGCATTCTTGAGAGTCGTGAACGTTCCGGCCCGCGGAATCGGCGCGAAGTCCATTGAAAATCTTGTGGATTTTGCGACGACAAACGGAATTTCATTGTTTGAATCCATGCAGTACATCCGCGGAGCAGCAGCCAATAAATTTGCTGCTTTCAAGGAGATTATCGATACCCTGCGCGTTGCCAAGGATGAGATGCCGCTTCCTGCCTTCGTTGACTTCACGGTTGAGAAGAGCGGATTGAAGAACATGTACGAAATGGATCCGAACGGCAGCGAGCGTATTGAAAACTTACAGGAATTAACTTCTGCGGCTCAGGGCTTCATTAAAGAAGAAGCGATCGATACGGAAAATTCCGACGGCACTGCGGTTGAGAATCTTCCTGCTTTAGCAGGATTCGTTTCGCACGCTAGTTTGGAAGCCGGAGAAAACCAGGCGCAGGTCGGTCAAGATGCTGTTCAGCTGATGACCGTTCACGCATCCAAAGGTCTGGAGTTCGACATTGTCTTCATTACCGGTTTGGAAGAGGACATGTTCCCGCACTTCCGAAGCAAAAATGATAAGAAAGCTCTTCAGGAAGAACGCCGCTTAATGTACGTGGCAATCACTCGTGCAAGAAAAGAACTTTATCTGACGCTTGCCGAAGAACGCATGCTCCAGGGCAGAACTTTCTCAAGCTATCCGAGTTCCTTCCTCACAGAAATTCCGGCAGAGACACTCAAGTGGCTGAGCAGAAATCCGTTTGAGTCACGTTACGAAGTCGAGGATGAGGACTCTTGGGGAAGCAGATCCGGCTCGAGTAAAAATTATTCAAGTTCATATCGCAATTCTTCTTTCGGTGGTTCTACAAAACCGTCCGGCCATAGATTCGCTTCAAATGTTCCAGAATGGGCGAAGGGAATTATTGAAACGAAGAAAGAAAAATTGCAGACTCAGAAAATACGAGCTAAGCAGAATTCTGATTCTCCCTTTAAAGCAGGCATTAATATTAATCATGAAAAATTTGGTCCCGGTGTCATCCTTGATACTCAGGGGGCAGGGGATGACTTGGTCTTGATCGTAAAATTCAAGACCGGAGGAATTAAGAATCTTTTAGCGAGAATCGCAGGAAAGAAAATTACAATCCTTTAACTTAATATAAAGTTATTAGTTAGGTTCTGTCTTTAAAGCAGAACCTTATTTTTTACCTAAAATTCTCAATGTTCAGCTAGTTTGACAGACTATTGAATTTTATCTAGGCGTGCTAGCTAAAATCAATTATTACTTACAAAAGTGTATATCTAGTATGTTCAAAGATCATTTATCTAGATATATAAATCTAGTTTAAGCCTATAGATATACGATCTTGAATTTTTCTCACTTAAAGAGATGATTCAACTTCTATATATTGTAATTAACTATCTGAATTTACGTTAAATATTATATATATAATAGTTAAAGTACAAATCTAAACCATGTAAAAATCAGCTTTAAAAATCATTAAAAATAAATTGTTATTAAGTTCTAGTAAACAATATATAAGAGTTCTATTCAGAAAAAATATTTTCATATAGATTGCATAGATATACTATTTATATCTTTGAATCTTAGGTTTGAAAATGAGTAAAGTAACTTATCGTTTTATTTATGGTAATAACTAAATTCTAAATTTTTCTTCCTATCAATTACTATTGATATCTAAGCTGCATGTATTCTTAACAACATCTTATCATCCTTTGTGAATGATATTTATTTCTGATAATTGTGTTTGGAGCTATTCATAAAGACTATAATTTATTTACCTTTTGAATGATTTTTGGATATAATAGATGCTATTAACGATACTCAAGAGCAAGATTCATCGTGCAAAAGTAACTCAGGCAGATTTAAACTATGTTGGCTCTATCACGATTGATGAAGATCTTTTAAGGCAGTCCGGTATTAATGAATATGAGCAAGTTGATGTCGTTGACATTAATAACGGAAATAGATTAACCACTTATGCCATTGCCGGAAAACCCGGAAGCGGTATTATTTGTTTAAACGGAGCTGCTGCTCGTTTAGTCTCTGAGGGCGATTTGGTCATTATCATGAGCTACGCTCAAATGACCCGAGATGAATTGAAAGAACATAAACCGACAGTGGTTTTTGTCGATCCGGAATCGAACGAGGTGACCTCCGTGGAGCATCAGGAAGTCCACGGAGAGATTCGGTGAAAACTTCGAATTGAATTAATCGCCGGTAACGGAGAATTTCGGAAGCCCGTCTTCTCTTGTGGGAAGGGGCTCTCGTTTTGTTCGTCCCGGCGTTCCTTTTTGATACAAAGGAACAAACGGATCGATAGAGGCAGGAAGAGGCGAGAAGCTATAGTTTTCGCTTTCAAGCAGTTCTATTAATCTCGTGTGGTAGAACACACGATCCCTTCCGTCTTCAACTCTTTCCAGGATTCCTGCACGAGCTAAGTCATTCAGAATGTGACTGGCAACTTGTCGTCTTGTCGTGAAGATACTGGAGAATTCTCCTGTACGGCATGCAGGATGCTTGAAAATCACAGGCAGGAATGCGGCATGGGATGCCAGCCCGATCATCTTCAGGTAAGCCTCTGTCTGAGCGTATAAGCGCTGCAGAGAGGCGAGCAGTTCACCGGAAAGCAAAATCGCTTTCGATAATGTCTTCAGCATGTATTGAAGGTACGGGGACCATTGACGGGTTCTCAAACCGTATAAACGTTCTTCAATGCCGAAGTGCGCATTGGTCATCAAAGCGCGTCCGAGCATCAAGCATGGCGCAGGAGAGTTGATGTTCTGGCCCATCAAGGAGAGCTGCAGAAGAATTTGCGTCACTCTTCCGTTATGGCGGTTCAAAGGAGAAATCGCCATAAAGTACAAATTCGTCAAAAGAGCGTGAACTAAAGGATCCAGATCCCTGAGTTCTTTTGAATATTTCTCCCATCTAGCCAATTCAACCTGCACAGCCTTACTGTCTGGAAAGGTGTCAGGCTGAAGAAGAATTTGCTCTTCATCGGTCTGTGGATTCTCTCTCCAGTTAATTCCGTCCTGGGGGAAGCTGTTTACTACATTCACAACGGTTTGAACCGTTATAGGGCCGTTGGCAGCCTCATTTGCAGAGTTGAAAAGCGCATTGATGTAATTATCAATAAGGAGAATGTCGGGATTTTCTAAGTCTTTGAGGATCAAAGATAAGAAATAAGACTTCAGAGAGACTTTTAAACCCTGTCGTTCAATTTCATTTTTAGCTTCGACTGAAGCCATTAAGGGCGCAAAAGTCTCTGCCATTGCGTCTTTGGCAAAGGCGTAACGGAAACCGGAAAGTTCTCGGATAACTTTCAAACAAGACTTTAAGACGGCTAAATCTTCGAGTCCTTCGGAATTGGCTGGGGGAGGCAGGCTGATAGTACCTTGAGCGGCAGCACGCCTTATCTCTTGGAAATGCATTTCGGTCGATCAGTCCTTTTTGTTCTTGTCAGGGTTAACAACGATAATATTTTCGCTATTCTAGCGAAGAGAAAACACAGCGTCCATATGATTAGAGGACTAAAAATTGCCTGAAAGCCTTAAGTTCTTGGTCTTATGAGGAATAATTAGCATGACTTCCGGGAGCTGATAATCTTTCCGTCATCCTCTTAACTTGTACGTCAACTTCCAGCGTTTTTCTACTCCCTACCCAGAGGTAGCTTAAAAACGGCAA
>OLRF01000457.1_pt1 | contig 52869 bp, 46 predicted proteins | sample 1672061 | NCBI WGS metagenome assembly OLRF01 (sample SAMEA3136641, study PRJEB25190) | human gut metagenome | reverse complement strand
AAAAGAAATACAAATAATTAGTATGTTAAATTTTTAAAATATAAAGAGTATGAAGAAAATTTTTTTATTTCTGGTAGCCATGGTAATGTGTGTTTCTTTCGCAGCTAACGCTCAGGAAACCAGCAGAACAGTGATTATTTCCAACTTCTCGTCGCGTGCGGTGAAAGTTGAAATGCCTCTGTTCTATCAAATGGCGGTAGGTGAAGCAAAAGGTTATTCTCTGGTGCAGTCTGACACGGCCGGCAGGATGACTGGTTTTATTACTGTCGTTTCTGCTTTTGATACGGAAGAAAATGCCCAGTGTATCAAAATCCGTATTGCCAACGGAAAAGACATGATCATCATGTCCTTTTTCAACGGTTGGGCAAGCGAAGTGAACAGCAAGTTCGTTTCTGCCGGCGGTTATACCATCGACGAATCGGACGAAACTGTGACTATTGCCAAGGGCAATGTAAAGCTCGTCTTAAACAAGGCGGACTTTGCAAAATCCGTCCTCACCGCTTTAGAGAGCGAAGGATGGGACGAGATAAAGTAAATTTTTTCTTTGTCTTTAAGAGGAGAGGCGCCGTTTGGCGTCTCTCTTTTTTTATTAGTTGCCTTAGCATTCATTCCCCATTTTAATGGGATTGAAAGGTGTCGTTAGACACCGCACCACGCTAACGAGTGTGGTCAAGCCGTAAGGTTTGTAACTGTTATAGAACCTCCGGTTTACCGGGGGATATCTATGATATGATCGTTTTTGTAAGCAGACGGATGCGGGTATTTCGGCCCGGCCGCCCGGCTTGCGAAGTTGAGGCGGGCGTTTGAGACTCGGAACCGTTAGCGCCGATTGTATCGGCTCGTTGAAGTTTATGCCAGGAACTCTCTGCCGGAAGCAAGATTTTAACGATTGCCGCGGTTTGGCGGCGCGCCGTGTAAGGATTTTTTGCTTGCGGAAATTTGTCCAAAGGACTATAATCAATTTTACAAAATACGATTTTGTTGTTTTTAGGTCAATTATTATACTTCTCTTTTCTGCGCCAAATGAAATGAATGTATGATGATGCCTGTGAAATTTCGTATTTTTTAAAGGCTGACCGTATGTTCGTTTCAATTTTCTGCGCCATGAAAATTCGACATATGCGTCAGCTTTTTTGTTTTGAAGATAAAAAATTTGAGATATTAAACTGACCGTATGTTCGTTTTGATTTTCTGCGCCACGGAAGATTCGACATATGCGTCAGCTTTTTTGTTCTGAAAATAAAAAATTTGAGATATTAAGCTGACCGTATGTACGTTTCAATTTTCTGCGCCACGGAAGATTCGACATATGTGTCAGTTTTTTTGTTTGAAAATAAAAAATAAAACATATATGGCGGAAACATTTTGGATGGCGTTGGGAGTGCTGGCGATTGTAATTTTAATCGTGATGGTGGCTCCGATTGTAATTTTCTTAAAAAGGGAAGATTATAAAAATCTGGCGATATATTTTATCGCAGTCTGCGTTTTTATCAACGCTGACGCTTTTATCATAACCCTGATTGCCGCAATCGTCATGCTGATGGTCGGCTGGAAGGCGTTATTTAAAGACCGGTAAAAGAGAAAAGGGAAAAATTAAAGAGGAAAATTGTCGAATCGGCAAATTTCCTCTTTTTTTGTTTTAAATTTTCCGGTTTGGGTAAACAGGGTTTTTGCCGGCGCAGTTACACCTTGTAAGGCAGTTTGGAACAGATGAAACTGCTGACGCAGTTCGGCAGAACGGATAAAAACCAGACGGCCAGCCGCATCGGCCAGGGAAAAGCGATCAGGCCGACATTGTTTTCCAGGCCGCGGCCGATGATGCCCGCCGCTTTTTCCGCCGGCATGAAAAACGGCATCGGGCAGGTGTTTTTGTCGGTAATGCGCGATTTGACAAAACCCGGGCAGATAACGCTGATCTGAATGTCTTTCGGCGCCAGATAGACCCTGAGCGCTTCGCCGTAAGCTTTGACGCAGGCTTTGCTGGCGCTGTAGGACGGACAGCCGGCCAGACCGTGATAACCGGCGATTGAGCTCAGCATGGCAATCGCTTTTACGCCTTTGCCGCGGCGTTTGGAGAACAGGGCAACCGCCGGCAGAACCGTGTTTAATACGCCGAAAACATTGGTATTGAAAGTGTTGTAGACGTTTTCGTCGTTTTCTTTGATGGTGGCGACGCCGGCGTTGGCCAACACCAGGTTAAGCGCCGCTTTTTTGTTGCTTTGGTTGATCCAGGCCCGCATTTTTTCGCGGTCGTTGACGTCGATCAGCGAGGCATATACCTTGGCGCCGAATTTTTCGCATTGATGTTTGACTTCGTTCAGGCGTTCTTTGTTACGGCCGCAGATAAAGAGGTTTTCCGAGCCGCTGGCGGCATAGTAGAGAGCCATGGCTTCGCCGATGCCGGAAGATGCGCCGGTAATGAGAACGTTCTTAAATTTTGTTTCCATTTTTTGCTTTCCGTTATATAAGTATTGTTAAGCTTTTCGATATATAATAATCAAAAAATAAATTTTAGGGAGATTTTTTTTGCAAATATCCAGTATGACCGGTTTTGCCCGCCAGAGCGGCAGTTTGGAACGGGAAAATTTTTCGCTTTCCTGGGTATGGGAAATCAAAAGCGTGAACGGTAAAAACCTTGATTTGAAGGTTCGGCTGCCGTTGTGGCTGGACGAAGTCAGCCTTAATCTGAGGAACATTGCCGCTAAATATTTTGAACGCGGCAGCCTCGGCGTGACGCTGGATATTGCCTTGGAGAGAAACGAAGCGGAAGTGAAAGTCAACAGAGCGCTTTTGGACAAGGTGACCGAAGCCGCTTTGACACTTTATCGCACATATCCCGAAGAACTGGCGCGGCCGTCGGCGGCCGAACTGCTGAAAACGGAAGGCGTGCTGGAAGTTGTCAAAAACCGTTTTGACGAGGAAGAGCTGGCGGAAATTTGCCGGAATCTCCGCGCCGGTTTTGAAGAATGCTGTATCAGACTGCAGTCTGACCGCAGGCAGGAAGGACAGAAAATTAAGACGGTGCTGGAAGAAAGGGTTGACCGGATCGAAATTCTGGTGCAGGAAGTTGCCCGTCTGGCCGTGGCTCAGCCGGCGCTGCTGAAGCAGAAACTTTCTGCCCAGCTGGCAGAACTGCTCGAAGGGGCTCCGATCAGCGAAGAGCGCCTGGCGCAGGAAGCCGTGCTGCTGGTCAACCGGGCGGATATCAGAGAGGAAATCGACCGTCTGACGGCGCATGTGAAAACCGCGCGGGAACTGTTGGCCGCCAATCAGACGCTCGGCCGTCGTTTTGATTTCCTGTGTCAGGAATTTAACCGTGAAACCAATACCATCTGTTCAAAAGCTTCGGATATTGAAATCATCAACCGCGGCATGGAGCTGAAAGCGGTGATCGAACAGTTGCGCGAACAAGTACAAAATATGGAGTAAAAAATGGAAGACGTTATCAACTATCTGCGAAAAGTCCGCCGGGGAACCATGTTTATCATCGAGGGGCCGTCGGGTACCGGCAAAGGAACCGTAATCAAGGAGATTCTGGCGCGCGATCCGCACATCAAATTTTCCGTTTCCGTTACCACCCGGCCGCCGCGCAAAGGCGAGGTCAACGGCGTGGACTACTACTTTATCAGCGACGAGGAATATGACAGGCTGAAAACCGAGGACGCTTTTTACGAATATGTGGATTCTCAGTACGGCAGCCGCTACGGTACGCTGCGTTCGGAAGTGGACAGTTTTATCAACGTCGGCGAAGACGTGTTGTTTGATCTGGACTGGATGGGCGCCCGGCAGATGAAGGAAAAGGCCGGCGCCGACGTGGTCACGATTTATCTGCTGCCGCCGTCGATCCGCGAAGTGCGCCGCCGGCTTGAGGGCAGAGGTACCGACAGCCGCGAAGTGATCGAAAAACGGATGGATCTGGTGCTGGAAAAAATCAGTCACTGGAACGAATTTGACTATGTGGTGGTCAATGAAGAACTGGAAGACACGGTGGAAAAAATCCGCCGCATCATTTCCGGCGAAAGAATGAAGCGCGTCCGTCAGTTAAACGGCCTCAAAACCGTGGTGGACGCGCTGGTCAAAGAAGCCGAAGAAATGAAGGCGGAATAAACTTTGCTTGCAAAATAAGCGGAATATGGGTATGCTGAGCCCGGTTTTTTAATTGTGGAAACGTAAAAGATGAAGCCGACTTCTATTTTGGGACGATATCTGATCAAACAGATTCTGATTAATTTCATTGCCGTGCTGCTGATGGTAACCGGCGTGATCCTGATGTTTGAGATTATCGAACTGCTGCGGCGTACCGCCGACCGGCCGGACGTGGATATGATTTTCGTCATGAAGATGGCTTTTTCCAAGATGCCGCGTACGTTTGAAATGGTGTTTCCTTTCATTATGATGATCGCGGCGATGGTTACTTTCTGGAAAGTCAGCCGCAGCAACGAGTTCGTGATTATCCGCGCTGCCGGCGTTTCAATCTGGGGATTTCTGACGCCTCTGCTGGCGGCGGTGTTTATGGTCGGCATCATCAATATTACCGTCATCAATCCGATTTCCGCCTATCTTTACGAGGTTTACGAAACGCTTGATTACCGCTTCAAAACCAAGAATCCGAAAGCGGTTCTGTTTTCCAACAAAGGGCTGTGGATCAGGGAAGCGGTGGACGACAACACTTTTCTGGTGCTGGAAGCCAAATCCGTCCGTCAGGAGGGGGACGTGCTGCTGCTCAGGACCGTCAGCGTTTTGGAAATGGACCGGCAGTCACAGCTGATGAAACGGGTGGAAGCCTATGCTGCGGAACTGAAGGGCGACAAGTTTGAGCTGAAAGACGTCAGAATATACGAAGCCGGCCAGCCGGTGGAAAAAATCAACAACATTGATTATAAGACTACGCTGACGATTGACCGGATCAAGGAAAACTTTATTGATCCGGAAGCGATTTCGTTTTGGAACCTGCCCGATACCATTCATTTTTACGAAATGTCCGGGTTCTCGGCGCTGCGGCATCAGATGCGCTATATGTTGCTGTGGAATTCTCCGTTCCTGCTGTGCGCGATGCTGCTGGTGGCGGCGGTGTTTGCGCTGCGTCCCAACAACCGGCGGGGCGGGGTGATGTTTCTCATCGTCGGCGGCATTTCGACCGGTTTTCTGGTCTATTTCCTTTCCCAGGTAATCTATGCTTTCGGCATCAACGGTTATATTCCGCCGATACTGGCGGTGTGGACGCCGACGCTGATCGTGATGATGGTGAGCATTTCGGCGCTGCTGCATCTTGAAGACGGATAATTTGTTTACCGGCGGAGGGTACCGTGTTTTACGATGATATTTTTAAAAACAAAGTGCCGCTTCGGGATAAGTTTCCGGCTTTCGGTTTTTGTTTGGAAAACGGCATTTACGTATACAGCTGCGGTATTGTGGAAAATCAGTTTATGCTGACGGTTCGCGTTATGCCGGACGGCAAAGTTGAAAGCAAGGTCACGGATCCGGATACGGAGGACGAATACGTATTGCATCTGGCGGATGAGGCGGTCGGAAGTTTTGTCGGAAAAGTCCGCTCGGATTGCCGCCGGGTTTTACAGGCGGTTGCTGACCGCTGTTTTGCCGCCCGGATTTTCAAGAGCGAATATGCCGCGCAGATTATAGAATACGTCAGGGAAAAATATCAGAACGATTTTGAATATTTATGGCAGAAATTTCCCAACAATGCCGTTGTCCGCCGCTCGGACAATCAGAAATGGTATGCTGCTCTTTTAACCGTACGGAAGAGTAAAATCGGTTTGCCGGGTGATGACGAAATTGAAATTATAGACTTGCGGATGCGGCCGGAAGAAATTGAAAAGCAGGTTGACGGTAAAAAATATTTTGCGGGTTACCATATGAACAAGAAACACTGGATTACGCTTTGTTTGGACGGATCCGCGGAATTGTCCGAAATACTCGGGCGTATTGATGAAAGTTATGTCCTGGCCGATAAATAAACCGGCCGGAAAAAAGACTTGTCGGTCGGCAGGATATGTTGCAGCTGCAGGCGGACTTTACATAAGACGAAAAAAATCGTCATATTGCCAATGAAGCAATATGACGAATGAAACCCGAAAAAATCAGTGAAATAAAAGGTTCAATTTTTCCAGAATCAGTTTAGGCTCTGTGTTATCGTAAAACTGAGCGCTTCCCATGGAAGGTTGATGAAAATAGTTGTAAAGCCAATTTCTGTATCTGTTGTTCTTACAGAATACGACAACTTTATTATTTTTGCTAATGGCTATCAGTATTACCTTTCTATAGTCAATTCCCAGTTTGTCTGATATATAGGGTCTGAGGCTGTAAACAACCTCTAAGGCAAATTGTTCTGCATTCCGGTAAACTTTGGGAACCCTTGCTATTGTATATTGCCTGCTAAAGTCGAAGGCAATATTCATTTTTTCAATTTCTTCTTTGGATATCATAATCTTAAAAGTTTTAGTGATACAATAATTTGTTTTTCCTTATCTCTTTAGAATAAGAGGAGCGTCAAATTTTGCAAACCCGATCCTGTCTTCAAGAATGATGTATCCGTCTTGAAGGTTTGAGCAGACGGGAAGACCTTCTTCAGAACTGCACCAGAACTGAAATTTGCCCAGCGGTTTATCTCCGGCCTTCACGCGTAAGGCAGAAACGTCCTGCCAGTTGTCTAATAACGTTAAAACGTCATCGGGAGTCAGTAATTTTCCTCCCAGTCGCCGAATATAGCTGTTAAGAACAGGGGGATTGACATTATATTGCACCCGGCTGTGAATGACTAAATCGGGACTGATGCGATAACCGACGATTCTGCCGTTTTCAGGTAAAAAATCGGTGCTTTCAACCAGATTTTCATAAACATAGCGGGGTTGAACATAATCATCTGCTTTTGCCAGCAATTTGCCGTCCCAACGAGGCTCACCCGCAGGCCCTTTGTAAACTCCGGGTTGCCCGGACAGTTCCTTTTTGGTTCTGTTGCTATAATATATTGCCATAATAACGGCAAAACAGAACAAAAAGGCAAAGATCCCAACTAAGATAAGAGCTGTAGTACTTTCTTTCATAATTATACCGGAATATTTTAAGAGGCTTTTTTGACCGGATCCTCTGGATTAAACATAATTATAACTTATCATCGGCAGATTAAGACTCTGTTCGTAAAAAGTCAACAAGCTTTAAGAACGGTAAAATATTTAATAGGAAATCCTAATCAATACCGACGGAAACAGGTTGTTTTTTATGTGGCAAAACATATAGGTTTTAAGATATTCTCTGGTTTGATTAATTGTTTCCGAAATTTGAGCCCTGTTTTTTTATCGGATTTGAGTTTTTTAGATTTTGCCGTTAGTTTCCGTGGGAGATAATGTTGAAAGGACTATTGATAAGGTATTGAATTTCAGCCAAAATTCTTTTGCAATTTTCAAAAGTTCGCAAATTGAAGAAAAACGGCGTATTTTAAATATCGTTTTTGCGAACTTTTTTATGGATGGAAAAAATGTAGAAATATCAATGTCTAAAAACTTCAAGCTCCTATCAAAAATAGGAGCTTGTGAAGATTGGTGCCCTGAAGAAGACTCGAACTTCCACGACCAAAACGGTCACAAGTACCTGAAACTTGCGCGTCTACCAATTCCGCCATCAGGGCAACGGATATTTTAATAGCCGGATTTTTTTTATTAGTCAATAGTTTTTGTAATTTTTTTTCAAAGATTATGCAAAAAAAATTATTTTTAACGTAGTTCTTTGAAATTTATTCGAAAATTGTGTGTACGGTACAAGCGAAAAGTTTTGTCCGGTGGTGTCGAAGGAAAATGGCGAGGGGAAAGATAGCCCGGGCTTAGCGGCACGGAGAGAGAAGCACGGTGTACGGTTTGTTAAAGGGGAATAGCGGGAGAGTAGGTACGGTGTGTTAAGGGAATGGAAAGAAGGGGCGTGCATTAACGGGGGGAGAGAAAGAAGCTACGGTTAACGCGGAGGAAAAGTGCATATGCCGGGCAGCGGATAAAGGAGGCGGTGTGCGATGTGTGAAAGGAAAATGACGAGGGGGAAAATAGCCCGGGCTTAGCGGCACGGAGAGAGAAGCACGGTGTACGGTGTGTTAAAGGATAGCGGGAAAAAGTGGGCGGTGTGTTAAGCGGGATGGGCGAGGCGTGCGTTAGGGGGGAGGAGGAAGGTGGGGCGGTTAATGTAGAGGAGATGTGCGCATGGCGGCAGTGGATGAGAGAATGGTGTGTGAAAGGAGGATGATGAGGGGGAAAAATAAAACGGGGAAATGAGTGTAGGAATACGGAAAATGCCGGTGGATATTTGCTGCTGTTGCTGGCTTTCGCTTGCGAAAAAGCGGAGAAATAAAAAAAATACGGTGTTTTTGCCGCAATGTTTGTATCAGGGAAGTTCCGCGACGGGTATGTGGTTTTCCGGAAGATTTGTAATTTTTTTATTTCCTGTTCCTCCGCTTTTTTTCTTCTCCGCAATGTTTGTGTCAGGGAAGTTCCGCGACGGGTATGTGGTTTTCCGGAAGATTTGTAATTTTTTTTATTTCCCGTTCCTCCGCTTTTCTTCTTCTCCGCAATGTTTGTATCAGGGAAGTTCCGCGACGGGTATGTGGTTTTTCGGAAGATTTGTAATTTTTTCGTTTTCCCTTTCCTCTCCCGTTCCTCCGCTTCTCCGCTTTCCTGTTCTTCCGTTTTTCAGCCCCCTTTTTTTGTTCTTTTTCCTCTGTTTTTATATTTTTACATTTTTCTCAGCATGTATAAAAAAACTCCTTTGTCGTTGTGCTGAAGACAGTCAGTCGGCTGTTTAATAAAAGGCAAAGGCGTTTTTTTTAGAATATATATAAGTAATGCGGTATGAAACCGAAAGATGTCATGGTGTTTTGCCCTCAAAGTATCGAAGATAAACCTTTGTGTGGAAACAGGGCGTATTTTAGGAGAACCGAGCTGCCGGAAAGGAAACAGTACACCGGAAGCAGAGATATATATCGGCCGTATTCAGATGTTAACAGAAATACGGCCAAAATTTGCAGTATCCGGCATCAACCGGCTTTCCAAGGGAAAAATAATTTGTTAATATGCAAAGCGTGATAACGCAGAATTTTGATATTGAAAAAGAGAGTTCCGGTGCAAAAGGCATTATATGGAACCATAGGAAAAAATGCAAACAGGACAGCTGAGTATATCAGGAATCAATTAAAAAAGACGCGGAGGCAGGTTGGCAGATTATGGGCTTTGTCCCGTTTATGGTGAGCCAGGCAGTCTGCGTCTGGTTGGAATTGGATATGCCCTTAAGGCGTGGCCGGCACCGTGAGGGGGCACCCTTAAAGAAGAATCGCCGGCTTAGCCGGCGGAAGCTTTTTGTTGCGGAAGATAAGAGTGTCAGATGTAGCCGTACGAATGGAGCAAAAGGAATATTCCGAGGCCGACACGGTAAATGACAAACGGCAGAAAGGTATAGTTTTTCAGCCATTTCATCATAATGAAAATGGCCGCGATTGAAGCGATGAAAGAATAGCCGATACCGCTTAAGGCATAGTGCAGGTTTTCGTAATTGCCGCTCTGCCAGATCTCTGCGGCAACCAGAAGACCGGCGCCGGCGATGGCGGGAACCGAAAGCAGCATGCAAAATCTGGCGGCTTCTCGGCGTTCCAGCCGGAGAAAACGGCTGGCGGTGATGGTGATGCCCGAACGGCTGGTGCCGGGAATCATTGCCAGACACTGGGCCAGACCGATCAGAAACGCGTCTTTGTATGTCATATCGGCAATGCTGCGCTTTGAAGGCTGAAAACGGTCGGCGATCCACAGCAGAATACCGAACAGGAGAATGTTCCAGCCGATGATTTTGGTGCTGCGCAGCCATTCCATGCCGAAGTGGTGCAGCGCCAGACCGAAGACGACTGCCGGGACGGTGCCGACGACAAGCATCAGCAGCAGCCTGAGGTCGGCGGCCGGCAGTTGGTTTAAAATAAAGTCTTTGGCGGCGGCGGAAGCTTTGCGCAGATAAAAATTTTTAACGGACGGAAAGCGGTTGAAAAAGGCGTTGACCAGTCCGTAGAGCATGTCCCTGATGTCGCGCCAAAAATAGATCATTACCGCGAGGATGGAGCCGACATGGACGGCAATGTCGATTTCCAGCCCCTGATCGGGGAAAGAAGTGAATTTGGAAAGCAAAATGAGATGTCCCGACGAGCTGACCGGTAAAAATTCGGTGAAGCCCTGAAGAGCCGAGAGGATGATAATCTGCAGGTTGGTCATGTTTTTAGTCCGTTTTCTTGCCGTCGGTTATGTTGCGGCATGTTTTGTGGTTGAGGTTTAAGAGCGAATGCGGGCGGAAACGCACGTTGTTTAAAGAGGCGCCCCAGTGCAGATGGGGGCCGGTTGCGCGGCCGGTATGTCCGACCAGGCCGATGATTTGTCCCTGTTTTACGATTTCTCCGGCTTTTACTTTAGCTTCTTTCAAATGGGCATAAATCGTTTGCAGCCCCTGACCGTGGTCGATGATGACCATGTTGCCGGTGTAAAAATAGTTTTTGCCGCTCAAAATGACTTTGCCGCTGCCCGAGGCCTTGACCGGCGTTCCTTCCGGCGCGGCAATGTCGGTGCCGCTGTGGGGGCTTTTCGGCGTGCCGTTGAAAATCCGCTGATTGCCGAATTCGCCGCTGATGCGGCCTTTTACCGGCAGGATGAAACCTTTGCGCCAGTAGTCCCCCGGCCGCATGACGGTCAAAGAGCGGCGGACGTCTTTTTGTTCGCGCCGGATTTCCGCGTCGTGAGAAGAATCCGGAGTTACTTTGGACTGCGGAATGCCGTTGATGCGCTGGATGTCCCAGTCGTAAGTTTCAACCGGCAGCCGGTGAAGCCGTTTGCCGCCGTCCGGATAAAGCAGGGATATGTCCGCGTTTGCTTTTTGGTCGCGGCCGAAGGCAAGGATAAAGTATCCGTCTTCGGTAACCGGATAGTTTTTGCCGTTGAAAATGACCGCTTCGGCATTGTCCTTAACCCGGCCGGCAATGATTTCCCCCTGTTTGAAGTCGCCGCAGAGTTCGACGGCCTTGGCCGCGGACGGCAGGGCTGCCGCCAATATGCTAATCGTCAAACAAATCGCCTTGTAATTCATTTTTCCTCACTATCGGCCGGACTTTGACCGTGCCGTCGGCAAACACAATTTCGAGACTGCCGTTTTTGCGCGCTTCGTCCGCGTTGCAGACGGTTTTCCGCCGTCCGTTTCTGATCCAGGCAAAACCTCTTTTCAAGACCGCTTCGACCGAAACGGACTCCAGCCGAAGGCCGAGGTTTTGCAGGGTTTCGTTTTTCTTGTCAAGTATGTTGGTAATGTAAAAAGGTTTAATTTCATTTAAATTAAGCCGGTTTTGCCGGTTTTCCAGATAATTTTTAAAACCGATCCGCAGGCGTTCGCTCCGGTCGTCCAGCTTTTGCATGTTTTCAAAAAGAATCTGTTCCAGGTTGGGGATCCCCCGTTTGAGTCCGTCGAGCAGGCTCCGTCGTTCCTGCAGATAGCGGCCGCCGGCACTGACAAGGCGGCTTTGCAGGGTGAGCAGGCGGGCTTCGAGTTCGCTTTTGACCGGGACGGCAAATTCGGCGGCGCCGGTCGGCGTCGGCGCGCGCAGGTCGGAAACAAAGTCGATCAGCATGGTGTCGGTTTCGTGTCCGACGGCGGAGATCAGGGGAATTTCGGAATCGTAGACCGCGCGGATGACGATTTCTTCGTTAAAGCACCAGAGGTCTTCCAGCGAGCCGCCGCCGCGGGCGACGATCAGCAGGTCGGGACGGGGAACCGGGCCGTCCGCCGGCAGGCGGTTAAAGCCGTTGACCGCCGCGGCGATTTGTTCGGCCGCGCCTTCGCCCTGAACCAGAGTCGGCCAGACGATGATACGGACGGGAAAACGGTCGGTTACGCGGTGGATGATGTCGCGGATGACGGCGCCGGCCGGGCTGGTAACCACGCCGATGATCCGCGGCAAAAAGGGAATCGGTTTTTTGTGCGCCGGATCAAACAGTCCTTCGGCGGCGAATTTCTGTTTGCGCTCTTCCAGCAGTTTCAGCAGGGCGCCGGCGCCGGCGACTTCCATTTGCTCGATTACCAACTGGTAGCTGCTTTTGCCGGCAAAAGTGGTGATGCGTCCGGCGGCGACGACTTCAAGGCCGTCTTCGGGTTTGACTTTGAGACCGGCGGCCACGCCTTTCCAGCAGACGGCGGAAAGGTTGGCGTTTTCGTCTTTGAGCGAAAGGTAATAATGTCCGGAATCCGCTCTTTTGCAGCCGAAGATTTCGCCTCTGACGCGTACGCGGGCAAAGGCGTCTTCCATTGTGCGTTTAATGGCGAAAGAAATTTCGCTGACGGTATATTCCGGTATCGTTTCCTGCATGTCCTTCCTTTAACAGCGCACAATTTTAGCGGATTGCGGAAATTCCCGCAAGCTTTATCGTTGCGGCCGGCAAAAAAAATTTTTTTTGCTGGATTTAAAACGAAACTGTTTTAAGATTTTCCCATACGTAAAGACGGAGGACTGACTGATGAGGAATTTGCGCATTTTGGCCTTGCTGGCCGGTTTGGGGTGGTGCTGCCGGGCTCAGGCGGCGGTTGACTGCAACATGCCGGAATTTGAGTTCGTTAACGATGCCTATGTTTGTTTGAGCGGTACTTTTAAGACCCAGAACAATCAGATACAGGACATGGAAGACAAACTGAAGCGCCCTTCGGAAAAAATCAGAAACGAACTGGCGCAGGTGAAGAAGAAACTGGCGCGCGAAACCAGGGATACGCCGAAGGCCTCTGCTGCCCGGAAAAGGCTGGAAAAATGGGCGGACGAACTCCGTCGGCGCGTGGACGAGGCGGACAGGGACGCCCGGGAAAAGCGCAATTTTATCGGCCAAATAAAAAACGAGGGGCGCGAATGCCGGACGGAAAAATGCATGAAAGAAGTTTATGCAAAAACGCTGGCCGGGCTGATCGGTTTTTCCCGTCAGCCGGCTTGCACGCTGCCGCGGATTGACGACGAATGCGAGGTTTATGTTTACAACACGCCGCCGCAAGCCAAAAAGAGCATGGCGCCGCTGCTTTCCGAAAAACTTTACACGTACCGGGAAAAAGTTCGCATTAACCGGCCGGACAAATGCGTTTATTTGTTCCTTGCTTCTGGTTATCCGCAGGTGTGGGACATCCTGACAACGGAGGGGACGGATCTGCGGGGAATCTATGTCGGCGGCGATTTGCCGCAGATGGTGCGCGGTTATCCCGAGGGAACGGAGGTGAGGGTTCATTACCGCGGCGAATTGCTGAAAGGGGCGGAAAACTGTCTGCGTTCGTCGGTTGATCTGGATAAACGGCAGGAAAACAATTTTCTGGATCGGTTGAAAATTGCCCCCGAACGGAGGATTTACGTTTCCGACGGCAAAATCGGCGACAATGCGCCGCTTGATACTTATCGCTATCGGGCCGAAAACGCTGCCGGAGCAACGGCGGCTGCCGTTTTGCCGCCGCGGGAAGACGGCTGGAAAAAACTGGTGGCGGACGGCAAGGTACGGAAGGTTACTTCCGCGGATATCGAGCGTTTTAAGAAAAACGGCGTGATCAATCTCGACAACGGCAAATTTGTGTGGCGCCGTTCCGATTATGACGAATTTTTCCGTTATGAAGACGACATATTGAGAAACGGCTATATTTTGCTGGATGACGTTGAAAAATTGCCGGCCGGCGATCCGCACGTTTTCGTTTTTGTCGGTGCGGGGCAGCGGCAGCCGGAGAATTTGGCACTGGATGCCACTTTCGGCGACACCGTTTCAAAAGTGGGGATGTTTTCCCGTTCGTTTCTGATGCTGCCGGCGGAAAGGGAAGATTTGCCGGAACCGGCAGACTGCAACCGTCCCGAAGGAATCGTGCAGAAAGTGTTGTGTACCGATGCCTCCCTCCGGCAAAAAAATCTCCGTCTGCGCGAACTGCTGGAGCAGCGGCGGGACGAGATGCCGGAGATGATCAACGCCTATCAGGTTTATACGTTGTTTCATTTGAACGACTGCCGGACCGGAGCCTGTGCGGAAAAAGTTTTGGACGATGCCGTCAGCTGGCTGGAAAACCGCAAGTATCTGGAACAGACGGAAACGGCCCGGCCGTCGTTGTGCCGGCTGAAGGATATTAAACCGGACTGCGAAGTTTATGCGTACAGCGCCTATCAGACGGGCAACGAGATGAAAGGCGTTTATATAAGCGAAGAAAACGAAACTTTTAACGCCAAAGTCAAAATCAATCAGCCGGGCAAATGCGTCATTTTGTTTTTGAGCGCTTATGAGCCGGTAGTGTGGGACATTTATGCCACGCCGGCGACGGATTTGCAGGCGGTTGTCGCCGGCGGCCATGAAGAGCAGATGCTCCGCGGCATGAATCCGAAGGTGCAGACCAAAGTGCGCGACGGTAATCACCGGGCAGCGGGGGACGACGTTTGCCTGGGGAGCTATTACGGAAAGGATGAAATCGTTGAGGCCGTGCGGAATCTTAATCTCGGTGTCAAAAACGTGCGGCTGCTGGACAAACCGGTTATCGGCGAGGAAGTCGATGACAAGTTTTATGAATATAACCCGCAGGTTATTGACGGAGAATTCGTTATGCCGGAAATAGCGCCGGCGAATACGGGGTTGGAGCAACTGACAAAAGAGGGAAAACTCAGAAAAGCCGGGAAGGATGATATTGCCAAAATCAAGGCCGCGGGTTATTCTTTTCTTACCGGGGTTTCGTTAAAAGGGGATCGGAATCCGTTTGAATACGGCGCGTTGAGAATGTATGTCCTGCTGAAGGAATTTGTCAGGCTGCCGCGCGGGCTGGCCGGTTCAAACGGGATTGTACTGATGGTGCCCAAAGACATGCGCGTGCCGGACAACAACGGCGGACACAATGATTTTTACGGGGTTGATCTGCCGGCTTCCGAATTTTGGGAGGATAAATAAAATTGACGAAAAATATAACAATTGACTTTTTGTCCAAGTGTCGTATCATGTCAAAATATAAATAATTTTTAATTTTAATTTTTATGGTACCATGCATATTTCAACTGAGCGAACTCGGCGAGTTTGGCTTGGTGCTTCAGGAACAGAACAAAGACAGTTTCATGCGTCGTTTTGCAGACTGCGTCAAAGCGCTGCTTTTTGCCAAGATGCCCCAGGGGTATGCCGTGGGCGGTTTTCCTTTTGCCGGAAACGCGGTATGGGAAAGCAATCCGGCCACCGTCATGTCTGTTTGGGCGTTGTCCGATTTTAAGACCGACCTTAAGGCCGACTGGGCGCTGTTAAAGGAAATGATGGTGTTTACGCCGGATTACGGCATGCAAAAGCTTATTGCCGCCAATCTCAGGTTTCTTCAGCGCTGTCGTGTCCGCATGACAGAACTTGCCGACCGCGGTTTATGGTATCTGTTTTGCCATTGCCGCCGTTACCGCGCCGTACGCCGTTATTTTCATAACGCCGACCGGACGGTGACGTTTCAGGATCTTTTTTCGGCGGCGATTGCCCAGTTTGTTTTGAAAGGCTGGGGAAAAGCCGGTGATTTCAAGTACCTGCTGAGCGCTCTGTAGTTTTGAAGCGAATGAATGCGAAAGGAAAACGGTTTGACCGTTTTCCTTTTTTTGTTTAAGCCGCCGATTGTGAAGACGGAACGGAAAACAGTCTTTTCCGGAAGAAAAATAAAGTGTTTTCTTTTGCGGCCGGCCGGTGTAACATACCGGAAATTTGTATTGTGGCAAAAGGAGTTCAAATGCGGAAGGTCGGTATAATTTGCGCGGGGGACGAAGAACTGGAACCGTTTTTGCGCCGAATGGGAAAGACGGCCGTATCGCAAAAAGCCATGTTGTCGTTTCATGAGGGCCGGGCGGCCGGATTTTCCGCGGCGGCTCTTTTCTGCGGCGTCGGCAAAGTGAATGCGGCGGCGGCGACGCAGATTTTGATTGATGATTACGGCGTTGACGCGGTTATTAATGCGGGAACTGCCGGCGGGATGGACGAAAGTGTCGGGCTGTTTGATACGATTGTTGTGGAAACGACGTTTTATCATGATGTTGATGACGGTATTTTGACCGAATTTCATCCTTGGCTGCCGGCTGCCCGTTTTGAGGCCGATCCGCTTTTGCTGGCAGCTGCCGGGAGAGTTTGCCGCCGGAATGCAAAAGTGAGGCGGGGGCTGATCGTGACCGGAGACCGGTTTGTCGACGGCGGCATGCGCAGCCTCCTTAACCGGGAATATGCGCCGCTGGCCGCAGATATGGAAACGGCGGCGGTGGCGCATGTGTGCCACGTCAATGCGATTCCGTTTCTTGCCGTTCGCTGCATTACCGATACGTCGGTTTGTCCGGGGCAGGACGCTTTTGAGAAAAACTGCGCGCGGGCTTCGGAAATTGCCGCCGACATCGTTTTTGAGATTTTGCGGGAATTGACGGTCATCGTTCCGGCGTTGTCGTGACTTTAACGTTTTGTTTTTTTTTAACGGCCGGCAGCATTTCCTTGCTCCGGCCGTTTTCAGAAACAGTATGGTCAGGCGTCAGTTTAAGTTGACGATTCCGCGGGAGAAGGCGTAAACCGCCCATACCGCAATTACGACCATCAGGCAGGCGAGGGCTCCTTCGCCGACGGTGAAGGCCTTTTGGTCCGGCGCCGACTGTTTTCTGGCCCAGACGAAAACCGGAATGCCGACGGTCATGAAAATGACGGCCATCAGCAGGTAGTTGAGACCGGCGGCATAAATCAGCCACAAGGCGTAAACCGAGCCGATGACGGAAGAAAACAGGGCGGTTGAGCGTCTGATATAGGCGTTGGCCGGATATTCGCCGTCTTCGCAGATTTTCCACAGATAGGCGCAGCTGGAAAAATAGGCCGGCAGCACCATTACGCTGGTGATGCTGAGCATGGTGTTCCAGGCGTTGTTGGAAAAGTAGACGAGCAAAATCATCGCCTGCATCAGGGCGCTGGTGACCCACAGCGAAACCGAAGGCGCCTGATATTCGTTTTCTTTGGCAAACTCTTTGGGGAAAGTTCCGTTTTCCGCCGCCGCCTGCGGAATCTGGGCGGTGATCATGGTCCAGGCCAGCCAGCTGGTCAAAACCGAAATCAGCAGGCCGATATTCATCAGCCAGGCGCCCGGACGGCCGATCGCCTTTTCCAAGATGCCGGCGGTGGACGGGTTGGGAACGGCTGCCAGTTCGGTCTGGCTCATGTAGCCGAAAGGTAAAAGCGAAAGCAGAATATAGATGCCGAGACAGCCGATGAAACCGAGCAGGGTGGCTCTGCCGACGGTTTGCGGGCTTTTGGCGTGTTTGGACATGACGACGGCGCCTTCAATGCCGATAAAAGCCCACAAAGTGACCAGCATGGTGCTTTTGATCTGGCTGCTGAGTCCACCGAGAGATTTGGTGTTTTCGCCCCAGAAGTTAAAGTCGAAACGGTCAAAATGAAAAATGAACGCGATGATGACGATAAACAAAATCAGCGGCACGATTTTGGCGATGGTGCCGATGGTGTTGACCAGCGTTGCCTGTTTGATGCCGCGCAGTACCAGGAAATTGAAGCCCCAGATCAGAATTGAGCCGCCGATGATGGAAGCGAGGTTGTTGCCGCCGGCAAAATACGGCGGAAAGAAATAGTTGAGCGCATCCATGGTGATGACGGCGTAGCCGACGTTGCCGCAGATCTGGCAGAGCCAGTAGGACCAGCCGATGGTAAAGCCCACATAGGGGCCGAAGCCTTCACGGCTGTACATGTAGATGCCGGCGGTAAGATCCGGTTTGGCAACCGACAGGGTGCGGAAGGTGTTGGCGATGAAATAAACGCCGAATCCGGTAATTGCCCAGGACAGAAGGACGGCGCCGGCCGAAGCGCCGGCGGCCATGTTTTGCGGCAGGGAATAGATGCCGCCGCCGATCATTGAGCTGACGACGATTGCCGCCAGCGCCAGCACGCCGAGACCGCCGTTTGCGGGCGCCGGCGTTTCCGGAGCGGAAGGTTTGCTTTTATCAGTCATTGTTTCATCCTTTGATTAAATTGTTTTTTATTTGCGAAAGGAGGCGAAGCAATCGTTTTCAAAGGATTGTTCCGCCTCGCGTTCGGCATCGGCTTCTCAAAACAACCGAGGTTTGACGTCTCGGCTGTCTTCATCGAAGCCGATTATACCTTGGCCGGATCCGCATGTTCAAAATTGAGGAAGCCAAGGCATGTCAGGCAGTAGCCAAACTGCTGCGTGATGTTGATGTAGTTGTGGAAGAGCTGAAATTCGCTGTGTTTTTGCACGCCGCGGATTTCCAGCTCGTGGTTAAGCGAGCGGTTCAGCCACATTTCGCAATGTGTTTTGGCGATATCGTCGTCGATATAGGTGTCGAAATATTCGACATATTCGGCCGCCCAGCCGCCGATCAGTTCGCCTTTGGCGTCTTTGCCCCAACAGATGCCGACGCCGGTGGCGATGGCCTTGTGCTGGTCGCGGTTGGCGCCGTTGCCGGCCATGATCACTTCCAGTACCGCGCCGTGTTTGAACTGGTTGACCACTTTGTCGACCGGAACGATGTTGCCGAACAGTTCTTTCGGCAAAACGGAAGTGTAAGGAATAACGTTGAAGTTTTCGATTTTCGCCTGCATCAGCGCGGAATCGTAACAGAACGTTTCAAACGGCTGCGGGGGAATGCCCTCGTCGGCCTGTCCGGCACCGCCGGTCTGAAACGCCAATGTCGGGTAACGAACGCCTTCGGTCATAATGTTTCTCCTTTGAAAAAATGTTTTTTGCTTTTTACAGCCTATGAGGTAATCGGCGGCCCGCCGTTTTCAAGCGCGGCTTATACTAAAGATATAAAAACCAAACGGCGTCCTTTACCTTTGATTTTTCGTATATAAATAAAAAGACATCGGTAATTTCGGAGGAGAGGAAAAATTATGAAGATGCGATATTGCTTATTGATCGGGAGCGTGCTCGGCAGCCTGCTGGCGGGGACGGCTGACGTTCGGGCCGACAGCGGAGATCTGCCCCAGGGAGCGCAAAAACGGGTAGACGATGCCTACCGCCGGCGCAATTTTACGTTCAGCGATTTTGGCAGGGATTACGGTGAATTTAAAAACTATCTGAACAGGGAATACGGGTTTGACTATTCCTTTGACGTTTCCTACATGCCGCAGCGAGGGGCGCCGAACGGCCGCAAAACCGCCTATCAGACCTTGATTTCGCCGAGTTTTACCTGGACCGCGTTTAACAACGAGTACGGAACCGGCACGCTCAATTTCGCCTATACGGTTGCCCGTTACGGCGGTTCGCAGGCGGCAAGGATCGGCGGCAATATCGGCGCGGTGACGGAGATCAACGACTATGACGACAAATCCAACGCCTTTAACGAGCTGTATTACAGCTATCAGGCGGGCGGCAGCTGGAAATGGCTGACGGTGGCCGCCGGACAGTTTCCGCTTTCCAACTTTGACGGCACCGCTTACGATTCAAACCAGCAGGTGAACTTTATCAACTACGCCCTGTCGCAGAACGCCAGTTCGACTTATTCCACCGCCGGGGTCGGCGCCTATTTGCAGGCAACGCCCAATTCCGAATGGACGTTTGCCGTCGGTGCACAGGACGCCACCAATGTCGACGGCATCAGCGTGCGGTTCAACAACCTTAATGAAGAACATTACGCCACGTTCGGTTATATTGCCTACAGTCCGACGATCAAAGGGCTGGGGGCCGGGCAGTATTCTGTTTTGCTGTACAATCAGCCCTGGGTAGAGGAACAAAAACAGACCACCAACGGCTGGTCGGTCAATCTCAGCCAGGCGATCGGCGACAAACTGACGGTGTTCGGACGGGTCAACGGCGTTTCGGGCTCAACCGCCGAGATCAACCAGTCGTGGGTGCTCGGCATGGTTTATAACAATCCGTTGGATCGCAATCCGCTGGATCAGATCGGACTGGCTTTCGCCTATAACAAAATTGACGGGAAGGCGGTCGGCGAAGAGCTTTCCCATGACAGCGAGAAAGTGCTGGAAGCCTATTGGGCCTGGGGCATTTCCAAATGGATGACGATTACGCCCGACATTCAGTTTTACATTGATCCGGCGCTTAATCCGAAATCGGATTACGGCACCGTGTTCAGCCTGCGCGCCAGCTTCTTTTTCTGAACGGAAGACGGTATATGCCGAAAAGCCCCGTCGGAAACGGGGCCTTTTTTGTATAGCGAAAGTTCCGGCCGGGCCGGGCGGTATTTTGACGGCGTTTCAGATTTCCCGTACCGCGTTGAAACGGCGGACGACGGTGTTGTCGGCCGGAATGTCCGCCAGCAGCCGGTCGTCCGTTTTTTGCAACAGCATCTGAGCCGTATGGTTGCGCGGATCGCGGCCGTTGTATAAAATCTGCATCATCTTCTGCGCTTTGGGCAGGGGAATAATCTGGCGGCCGTTTTTTGCGGGTGTGATCAACTGTTGTCTTTCCAGTTCAAGCTTGATGGCTTTTTCCGTTATTTCCCTGGTTTTGATGACGATGCCGGTCCGCTTTTGCAGGTTCCATTCGCCGTCATTGTTGAAACTGCGGACTTTGCCGTTGCCGATATAGGTGGTGGCATGGTAGCGGCCGCCGCCGCGCGGAGTCATGACAATGTCGCCGATTTCCAGTTCGCGGACATTAATGCTGCCGGAGCGGATACAGTCGCCGAAGCCTTTTTGTTTCAGATGACTGACGAAGCGCCGGCATTCGACGGCGTTGAAACCTTCGCTGTCGTACTCGGGCAGGACGTTGTTGAGATCGCCGCAGACGTTGGCGTCTATCAAGGCGCGGTTGATGGCGGTGATGCAGTAGTTGTTGCGTCCGGAAAGACGGCCGTCGGGATAAACGATATCGAAAAAGTTGTTTTTGACGTATTTTGTTTTTTGTCCATTTTGGGTCGCTTTTTTCAGCGCTTTAAGGTGCTTTGAGGTCGCTTCGAGAAATTCGTTGACGAACCATTCCGCCCGGCCGGCGATTTCGCTGTCAACGTCGATTTCAATCATCCGGTTGTAGGCCAGAAGCGAAACGTCGCGTTTGCGCTGTGCCAAAGCGCTGCGTCTTTCGGCCACGTTGATTTTTTCTTTTCCGCCGCCGTTTCCTTCCGCTCTCACCTGTCCGCTGAGCGTCGCCGGCGACGAGGCGACGGCCCCCATGACCGAAAGGCCGAACAGGTAGCGGCGAATTTTATAGACGGCTTTGCGCATTCTGATTTTTAAAATTTTTACTGTTTTTTTCTTTTCCGGGGACATCTTTTCGCTTCATTCCGAGTTTGATTCTTATTTTTGTACAAATATAACTTTTTTCAGGACAAAAGTCACGAAAAAAGTGATCACAGCGTCATTTTTTTTGCTTTACATTTTAGCCGATTTAAAGGTAAATAGAGAAAGCTGAAAAACAAGATGTTGAAGATACAAAATGGCTGATAATTTTTTTAAGACAACTCTGGCGCTGGCCGCGCTTTTATCCTGCGCCGCCTGTCAGAGCGGACAAGCCGTCCGGCCGGCGATCGTGCCGGGCGTGGAGGTCAGAATGCCCGAAAACAAAACCGCAAAGCCCGAGCCCCGGCCGGTCAAACAGCCGCTGAAGGTGATCGGGGAAGTGGAACCCGTTTATTTTTTGCCGATGAAATCTCCTTTTTTGTCGCGGATCGACACCGGAGCGGAAACTTCTTCGGTCGACGCCGATCATGTCGTTTCGTTTGAGCGCGACGGCGAAAAATGGGTGGCGTTTAATCTGGTGAACCGCGAAACCGGCGAAAAACACCGTTTTGAGAAGAAAATCAAACGGCAGCCGACGGTCAAGCGCATCAACGGCAGCGAAGAGCGCGTGGTGGTGATGATGGACGTCAGAATGGGCGAGGAAATCGTCAAGGCGGAATTTTCTCTGGCCGCCCGCGACCGTTTCAACTATCAGGGGCTGATCGGCCGCAATATCCTGACCGGCCGTTTTGTCGTCGACACCTCGCTTGCCAACGCGCTGCGTTAGATAAAATTTACCAACAGAGGCATCCATGCTGAAAAAACTGAAATCCGTAAGAGCCTTTTTAACTCTCGGTTTGTTGCTGTCGCTGGCGTTTGCCGGTTACAGCGCCTATTACAAGACAAAATACTGGGGTTTTAACTTCACCCCGCGCAAAACGACCGACGTATGGACGGTCGAGGAACATGTCAGTTTTGTGCCGAACGGCGAAAACATCCGCATTTCGATGGCGCGGCCGCTGTCTACCGCCGGTTTCAAAATTTTGGACGAAGACATCGTCGCGCCGAAGTACAAGATAGAAAAGGAAACGGACCGGATAGAGCTGACTTCCAAGCCGCGGCACAAGCTGCAGGACATTTATTACCGGGTGCTTTTGTATGACAACGTCGACAGCCGCGGCAAAACGAAGGCGGAAAAACCGGGAAAGCCGCAAAAGCCGATTATGGACGAACAGACGGCCGTTTTGGCTCGCCAGCTGCTGGAAATGTCCGGGCAGCAGTCCGGTGACGGGATTCAGCAGGTGATTGCCCTGTTTAACCAAAACCCGCCGGACGAAACGGTGCAGTCTTTCGTGCCCGCGCCGAGAACCGCCAAGGCCACGGCGCAGGCGGTGATTGACCTTCTGGCGTTAAAGGACGTTCCGGCGCGGATGGCGCGCGGCATCAAACTGTCGGAAGGCAAAAAAACGCTGGTGCCGGACGTGATGCTTGAGGCTTATGTCGACGGAATGTGGAAGATTTATAACTTGGAGAGCGGCAAAAAGGGACTGCCGAGCGACTTTATCGTTTTCCAGCGCGGCAATCAGTCGCTGGTTGACGTGGAAGGCGGCTCTGATTCCACAACCAAGTTTTCGGTGATGAAATCGATCCGTTCGTCGTTCCGCATGGCCGGTCACCGGGCCGAGCTTTCGCACAGCAAAAGCTGGTTTGACTATTCGATTTACAATCTGCCGCTCAATGAACAGAACACGCTGAAGTGGCTGATGATTTTTCCGCTGGCCATTCTGGTGGTGGTGCTGATGCGCAATGTGGTCGGCATTCAGACGATGGGAACTTTTACCCCGATGCTGATTGCCATGTCGCTGGTCAAGACCGGTTTTTGGCCGGGGCTGATCTGCTTTTCGGTTATCCTCGGCGTCGGGCTGTTGATCCGGGCGGGGCTGTCAAAGCTTAATCTGCTTCTGGTGCCGCGGATTTCGGCGGTCGTCATTTTCGTAATTCTGATTATGCAGGCGCTGGCAATCGTCGGTTATCAGTGGAAATGGGAAATCGCTTCGTCGGCACTGTTCTTCCCGATCATCATCATGGCCTGGATTATCGAACGTGCCTCGATTACCTGGGAAGAGGACGGTGCGGCAAATGCGACCAAGGAAATCATATACAGCGTGCTGGTGGCGGTGATTACCTATTTTGTGATCGTCAACGAGGACATTCGGCACATCATGTTTGCCTTTAACGAGTTCAATCTGGTCATTTTGTTTGTGGTTATGCTGCTCGGAACCTATACCGGATACCGCCTGACCGAACTGACCAGGTTTGCCCCGCTGGCGAAAAAGGACGGGAAACATGTTTGATTTTCTGAAACGTTTTGCCACGCCCGCGCAGCTGAGGGAGGCCGGAGTGCTGGGCATGAACCGCCGTAATTATGAGATTATTGCCAAAAGCAATGACCGCCGCCTTTATCCGCTGGTGGACGACAAGGTACAGACCAAAAAGCTGGCGGCCGGCGTCGGCATCAATACGCCGCATCTGATCGGCGTGATCGACGTGCAAAACGAGGTGGACAATTTTTTGTCGCTGGTCGAGGGCTATAACGAATTCGTCATCAAGCCGGCGCACGGCAGCGGCGGCAAAGGCGTGCTGGTGGTTAAAAGCTATGATGCCGAGCGTTTTGTTACCGCTTCGGAAAAAGTTCTGACTTATAACGAAGTGTATCAGCATATTTCCAACATCTTGAGCGGGCTTTATTCCCTCGGCGGCAAGTATGACGTGGCGGTGCTTGAGGAAATGGTGCATTTCTCCAACCAGTTTCAGGATTTCAGCTATCAGGGGATTCCCGATGTGCGGGTGATCGTTTATCAGGGCTTTCCGGCTCTGTCGATGATGAGGCTGGCAACCAAAGAGTCCGGCGGCCGCGCCAATCTGCACCAGGGGGCGGTGGGCGTCGGTATCGACGTCAGAACCGGGCATGCGGTGGCGGCGGTTTCCCATGACCGGCCGATCCGTTATCATCCCGATACCGGCGCCGACCTGATGGAACTGCAGGTGCCGTTTTGGCGTGAACATCTGGAAATTGCCGCCAAAGGATATGAAATGACCGGTCTCGGCTATCTGGGGGCGGACATTGTGTTGGACAAGTACCGGGGGCCGATGATGCTGGAGCTGAACGCGCGGCCGGGGCTGGCAATTCAAATCGCCAACGGACGGGGAATGCGCGATTTGCTGAAACGAATCCGCAAGCATTATCCCCGCGGACTGAACTATGCCGAGCGTGTGGATTTTGTTTTAAAACAGCCGCTTGCTATCGAATGATCCGATCCCTATATATGTAACAGATGACAAATTTAAGGAGAATTTAAGATGGCAAAACTGCTGAAGAACGCCGAAACCGCCAGGCTCGGCAAGGCCGAAACCAAAGGGTTGAAATCCGCCGACACCAAAAAACTGACCAAAAGCCCGGCGAGGGCCAAGAAAGAAAAGGCAAAATATCAGGTTAAAGACGCGGAGAACGCGTTGCTGCTTAAACTGAAAAACGGCGACGTGGTGATTGAGATGTTTTCCGACGATGCGCCGAACCATGTGGCGCGGATCAAGGAACTGGTGCGCGCGGGATTTTACAACGGGTTGAAATTTCATCGCGTGATCGACGGTTTTATGGCGCAGACCGGTTGTCCTTTCGGCACCGGGACCGGCGGCAGCGGCAAAAAACTGAAAGCCGAATTTAACCGTCGGCCTCATCTGCGCGGCACGGTTTCGATGGCTCGCGCGATGGATCCGGATTCCGCCGACAGTCAGTTTTTCATTTGTTTTGCCGAAGCGCCGTGGCTCAACGGACAGTATACGGTTTGGGGAGAAGTGGTTTCCGGCATGGAATATGTGGATATGATCAAGCGCGGAACGGGGGGCAACGGCATGGTGTCGCAGCCTGACGAAATCGTTTCGGTCGCCGTGATTGCGGACCTTTGACCAACTGGGCGCTTAAGTAATAACAAAGGGCGGATTTCTCCGTCCTTTGCTTTTCCTATCGTTTTATTGACAGGAAAAATCGGATTTTCCGAATTATCAGAATAATTTTTATTCTCATAATCTTTCCTTTCGTAAAATGAAAGGGGAAAACCTCGTTTATTTATAACTTGACTTGCAAGTTAAAATAAAGTATTCTTAATTCATAAGGAAGTTAAGCTGAGCTTAACCCCTTAGGTTTAAGAATTTGTCCGTTGTTCCAGCAACGGACTTTTCTTTTATAAGTCAAAAGTAATACTGTGTCAAGCCTTGCGCCCATTGGGGTTCAGGGCTTTTTTTATGGAGTTTTTTCTCATGGATTTAAGCAGAATGTACAGAATTGCCGAAACCGGAGACGTCAACGATCCGACGCCGGTAGACAATGTTTTGCGGATGGTGGAAGCAGCCGCGCGGCAAAAACAGCAGAACCGTCCGAAAAGCGCAAGGGGGCGTTTCAAAAACTTTGCCGATTCAAATGCAGGGCGTACGCTTTGGGGCGGCCTCGGTGCAGGTTTGGGTGTTGCCCTGACCGGCGGAGATTTCAAAAATGCACTCGGATACGGGGTTATCGGCGCCGGCAATACGGTCGGTATATTAAACCAAAACCGGCAATATGCCGATCGGTTGGCCTTAAAGCAGAAGGAACGTTGCCCGACAATAACCTACGCCCCGCAGGATAAATTTATCGACTTTGTCGATAGTCTGCGTGAAGATTATTCGGAATACCGCCTGCGTTGTATCGACAATCAGGGAACGGATAGAAAAACAGGTAAAAATAGACCGGATTATTTTGGAAAACAATAGACAAAAGGCAAAATAAGGACTCGGTATTTATTCTAGTCTTGTTCTGTAATTTCCATTCTGACTAGGTTTGCTAACTGTTTGATTCTGTGTGCGTGTGTTTTGCATAAAAAAGTCAGAATAAAAGGGCTTGCAATTTCTCGCAAACCCTTGGTCTTCCTTGGCAGGGGCAGTAAGATTCGAACTCACGACCCTCGGTTTTGGAGACCGATGCTCTACCAACTGAGCTATACCCCTACAAAATCTTCCCGTTTTATATCTTATAAAAAAATAGAAATCAAGTATTTTTTTCAACTCCTTGCAAACATTGCGTTTGTGGCGTTTAAGCTTGCTCGTAAATTCCTAATTCAAGGAAAGAAAAACTTATTTTCATAAGCACTATCAAAACTGATTTTTTATGCCTAAACAAATTTTCCCTTTTTTATCCCTAAACCTCTTTGGAGATACCTATTTACAATGTTTTGGGGGTTTAGAGGGAAACCTCATTAGCCGCGTTAGCCTCATTAGCTTTCGGGCTTTTCCGCCCCACACCCCATTTTCGCGCTCTTTTTGTTAAATGTCCACACTTATCAGGCTAACCCTTTGAAGTTGTGGATAGTTTTTCATAAATTTATGTATAAACCTTATTCTTAAAAAATTTTTTTAATTTAATCCAAGAATTCTGAAGAATATTTCATTCTTTTTTCTAGCATCATTAAACATCTTTTCATAAGTAATAATTTCCAATGAAACCATACATCCTTCTAAAGGATGATATTTAAAAAATCCATCTCCATCAGGAGATTTTTGATATCCCATTACATCTATTAACTCTGCCTCAATCTTAGATGTTATATCAGTTACAATATAACCATAAAATCGTGTAGAAGCACTAATGGTTATTTTTCTCCCTCTATGATCTGTTGCATTACCAGATATTATTTCTTTAATGTTTCTAATTATTTCCCGATGTGGGTTATAATCCTCAGAAAAATTATTCAAGCCAGGCTTTTTAAACTCAACGACAGTTATAGAATTTTTATATTGATAATCATCTGTATATTTTAATGGTTTATTAAAAATTGTAATATCCGGTCTTCTAGAGGATGTCGATTGTAATTCTTCATAATTTTTTATAAGTTCATCCGAATATAACGCTTCATGAAAAACTAATTTTTCATCTAAGAGCCAAAGATTATTTGCTTCAAACTCAACTGAATTTGAATTAATTTTCATTGGAACAATTAATTCATGCAAATAGGACTCATCTAAAAACTTATTTTCTTCCTTATTAAAGGATATCATTTGCTCAAAAACATCCAACAAAGCCTTTCTGTTGCATATATAATTTGATAATTCACAAGTATTAATTCCGCTTGATTTTGCTATGTATTTTCTCATAGCTTCATCATATGTCTGCTTAGTTTTCTCATTTAATTTAGTAGATTTTTTTAGTTTATTCCTAAGAGCTAACAATTCTTTTTCTTCTTGGAATTTCAAATTATGAAGAAATAATTCCATTTCTTGCATATTAGGATTATTGGGAAGCCTATCAAAGGGGAACTTTTTGTTCTTTATCCGATCAATGAGTACCCTATATCCCGGCTTATGGTTCTTTACATAATCGATTAACTTTTCTTTTTTATTATTTGTTGAAACTTCAAGATAACCAGAAAGCTCCTTTTTTACAGTCTCGAGACATTCAGACCGTATTTGTGAAAATGATGGATTAGAAACATCAAAAAAATCTCCATTCTCATCATATTCTTCCGGAATACTAAATTCCATTTGGCTAGGATGAATGTTTTCATCAAGATATTTGCCGCTCACTATTAAATTGTAATAATAGCTATCATTCCCATCCTTAATTTTTCCATTTAATGTTTCAATACTTTTTCCAATATTTTCACTAGTTATTACTCTTCTGTTTGAAGTATATGCAATTACATTTCTTGTCTCTGTCTCATACAATCTAATGCTAATAGTATCAAAATCAAAATCTCCTATAGTAAATTTTGATGTATTTTTATCTGATGTATAAAATTTTTTGTACATCTCATTGAGATTCAAACTTTCTTTATTATCTGAAATTGTAATTTCAGGACAATTATTTCCCATAAAAAATAGTAAACAATGTTCTATTATTAAGTGTGCAATCCTATTCAATTCTTGAGGAAACGAGCTTTTATAAGGTTCTATTATATTTTTTAATGAAATTATTGTTTTATTTTCGCTAAAATCCACCTCTTTTATTGTTTCATTTAACTCATCTTTTGAGCGGAGGAAATTAAAAGCGATTTCTTTTTTACCATTGTTATATATACTGTTTATAGATACTGTATCAAATACTTTTAACCAAGCAAAACGTCCTAATCCTTTGCAACCTTTTGAAATTTTATGAGTGCTATCAAATTTCTTGAAAGAATTAAAATTTTCTTCTGTAAAACCTTCTCCATTATCAATAATCTCAATATCGCGAATATTGGAAGTAAATTCATTATTTAGAACTTCATTTCTTATTACATTAATATGAATGTACGGTTTTTCATTGTTACTCATATCTTCTATAGATTGAAGAGAGTTAACAACCGCTTCAAATAAAGCATATATGCCTTTGGTCTTTGGTAAATAAGTATTTCTTAATTTTCCCGCGACATCACCGTTAAAAGAAGACATTTTCTTATCCTATAATATTTAGCGTTTTTTTAATTTTTACCTGAAAATTTTTCCTTTGCAAATAATTTGTTACGTATTCTACTTATTTTTTCCTTTTCAAAGACAAATAAAAACAATTATCTAACTCAATTCTAAAAGAGCCTCTATTTGCTTTTGAATGACTTTTAAGGTTTTATCATCTTGTTTTTTGAGGATTTGTAAAATTGTTGCAATATTGCTCGGAAGTTCTTCGGTAGTCTGTGCCTGTTTGGTTTCTGAGAAAAGCTCATCAATAGAAATGCCCAAAGCCTTAGAAATCGACATCAAGGTTGTTACCTTAGGATCACTTAAACCTCGCTCAATATTAGATATGGTATTTATCATTTTACCGGAAACATCGGCAAAATCTTCTTGGCTCATGCCCTTTTGTTTGCGTAATTGGGCAATACGTCTACCTAAAGTCTTTAATATTTGAGTTGTTTCATTCATTTTGCACCTCTAATTGTCGATTATTTTCACATTAGAGTGTGTAAAACGCCACAGTGGTTAACTGTGTTTTTCTTTCCAATTTTGATTGACAACTTGTTTTTAACACATTACGCTGTGTTATAATTCTTATAGTAGAATATGGAATTTCTCCAAGAAGTAAATTTGTTATGAGGATATGAAAGTGATCAAGTTAAGCTATATTGAAGAATCAAAAAAATTAAATTGTGGTGTTCTATCCCAAAAGGAATTGATCTTTTCACAAGATAAAATCAAATTATTTAAAACAAAAAAATCTATAAAACATGGATGTTTTTTGCTATTTTCGCTGACGCTGTTACTAACAGGATGCGAAAGTTTTAATAATTTTAATGATAAAATTAGCAGTCTTAGTAATAAAGTCCAACAAACATTTAAAACACCTTGTGACAGATTAAGTGCTAAAAAATTCTTAGAGCAAGAATATGAAACAAATGATGTTTTTGCATACTACCGCAAGTTTAAATTAAAATATAATATAGCATCTGCATATACATTGGATAAAAGGAATGGCGTTTCTTATTGTATCGTAAACCTTGATTATTCAAGCAATCGGACTGTTGGAAAAATGGTCAATTCTATATTAGATACCAAACTTGCATTAATAGATAGAGGTTTTGGAGGAATCGAATTAAAATATAAGGAAGATGCCCTAGGAAAAATATATTTCGACGCAGAAAATCCAAGTGATACCTTCTCTTATTTCCAAGACTTTGACAGGCATTTACGCAGGCTTGATAAAGCACTTAAAACGCAAACTTGTGATTTAGCATACCAGTTTAAATTAGTCGGAGTTGACATAAAAAAAATCAACGAAACATACGGTTATGAAAATAAATGTGCCAATTGTGAATAATTTTATTTCTGCACAATAAGAAGCAACAATTCTGCACCATGTAAGCAATTTAGAAAAGGAGAAATAAATATGTTGGCATGGCTCTTGATAATATTTGGTTTTGTAATAAGTTGTTTTATTGTTCCACCTATAGGACCTATAGTGTACCTTGTTGGTCTGATCATCTTTCTTATAGTTATGAGAATTTTAAAAGCTTCAGCTTCAACTTCCGCTCACGCATTGAATACGATGGCTAATAAAACGGCAGAAATGCCAACGTGGCTGCCTCCTGTATTAGGGATACCCCTGTTTTTAGGCTTTAATGCTTATTTTTCTTATTTAGGTGCTGATGAAAGTATGGCTGTTTTATCATTCTTCCTATCCTGCATAATAATTTATTTTGTTAATTTGATTTATAAAAAGCATCTTAGAACGACATACAATAAATTTCTCTATTCTGCAGTTAAGGAACATTTTGATACGCTGTCTACAAAGTATAAGGAACTAGTTTATACGGGTGATTATGGCGAAACAATATATGATAAATGGCATAAAGAAATAGAACACTTCATTGAAGCTATAATAAAAAAACAAAAATCAAAATTTACTTTATCTGATGAGGAATTAAAAAAACGTATCATCAAAATTTTTGATGAGGTTAACGCACAACATCTTGAACAAAAATAAATTTTTCTTTTCCCCGACTCTCTTTGTAGTGCATTTGAAAAATGACGTGCTTGTTTTAATTTCATAAAAGGGGAAAAACAATGGCAAGAATTTATGCAACAAAAGACCTTTATTACTATCCGAAAGTCATTAAAGTATTTTTGGTTAATGATAAATACGAGGCTGATTTATGGTTTTATAAAACAAAAGATGTTCATGAAGCCGATTCTCGTGATGAAATATGGTATTTTTCTGACGATGAATATAGTGCAACCGCAATGATTTGTTGGGTTGAGGACAAATATGATGCCGATGTTTGGGTATATCAGGTTCGGGACAAATATGAAGCTCGGTGGAATAAAGGCAACAAATTTTTAGGTCGTATTGGTTAAATTCAAAAGGGCGGAGTTTTAATTCCGCCCTTTTGCCGTTGCCTTTTCAATAATTTTCCGCTAGTTCGTAAACTTCGGGGTTGACATAATATGTCGTACGTTTCCGTCCTGCGGTTGTTCCGGCTCTTGAAGAGTCTGAATGTAACCAACCTAAGGCAATAAGTTTGTTGGCGGCTTTTTCTGCCTGCTCCTTTCGGCGTAGATTTGCTATATTTCCGTTGTTGTAAACATCACGCAAAATAAAACTTTGCGGTTTGTTTTCAATAATCCACCGAGCTAAGGCGCGAGCCTCTATATTTTTGGTAGGACTATAATACATATTGTAAACCCTTTCACACATTGGGGTTAAATATGTGTCATACAATTCAATAGCGGCTTGAATTGCCTCAAGGCTAATTTCTGTTGGTTCGGGATATTTAGAACTAGCCCACCATAGCAGTTCAAGCAGTAAAGCCAGACGCAAAACATAGCCCTGACCTTTGCCAAGAAATTCATTGAGTTTGCTTTCTTCTTCTCTTGTTTTTTCCATATGCGGTAATAGCCATTGCTCAAAATAACTTTGTGCTGAATTGTTCAAATATAAGCATTTTCTTTGTTTTCCAACATCTCCTTTATAAGGATCCATTAAAGCATCAAGTTTTTTAAAGGTTCCATAAACAACAGTTTCGGAAGGCTTTTTTGAGGGAATAGCAGGCGGTATAGGGGCTGGATAAACCCAAAGAAAGCGCGCAAGGAAACCGTCCCCGCTGTCTTTGAAAACCGTTTGTATGAGCTTTTTAGGCTGGATAGTACCGAACACTGAAGCCATTAAATCCTCAATTTCATGACGATCTGTTCCGAATTTTACACGATTGATAATAAATTTTCCGCCGCTAAAAGTTTCTAGCCAAAAGCTTTTTTCTGAATGACCACTTGAATACCTATTCATACTTTCAATCCAACCTGAGAGCTCATCCCTGAGAACTAAGGCACCTTTTACATTCCGTCCCAATTCCTCAGCTATTGATTCTTGGGTTGTATCTCCATACAATAGGTGGTAAGGACTTGGTTGTTCAGGAAGAACGGCGTCATCTGGACGCGATAAATTGTCTTTGGGATTTTTCTTTATTTTTCGATGCCACTCTTTTTCTTTTTGTTCTGCTATAACATAAGCTCCTTCCCAATGTCGATATGCTTTTAAATAATAAGGTTTGCGTTCCTTTTCTATTGTATTAAGTATATCTCGAATAGGTTTTATGGCAGGACTTTTACCTGAACTCGGATCTCCAACAATACCTAGCCATATAGCGCAATGTTGTACCCAATCGGTTTGCGTTGAAATGATGCGAGATAATCCGATAATACCTGCCGCACCTGCTAACAATGAAAAAGCTACATAATCAACAGGGGCATTAGTATTTTCAGCCGTTTGAATTACCCAATTTTCCAGCCCTTTAAATATTTTTGTATTTAGGGTTGGTGCGGGCAATAAATCCTTTGTTTTGAGAATATCCATATCCGGCTCAGAATCTGCCGGAGTATTGTAATTTTCTTCTACAAACTTCAAAGCATTATCAAAAGTTTTTGTAGCTTCCTCTTTTGATAAGCCAGACAACATACCCGCATTGATTATATTTTCTTTTATATCCGCTATATTTAAATTTTCACGCATAGCACGCGTTATGAGGCTGATAGAACGCTTATAGAGTGTGTCGTTGCGTTGTCCTTGCGGTGCGTTTGAAATTTCTTCCAGCACGCCTGAAATGGGCAAAGGTTGTTTTTCCGCATTGGTAATCAAAGAGATTAACCAACTGGGAGCTTCTGGAAAATCTTGATTAGGAATAAAGTTTTCCCAAGTATAGCGGTGTCCATTCTCGTGGATTGAGGGCGGGGCAACCACATAGCCACCATTAGCCCGAATATCTATGTGATCGGCAATTTTGCTTGTACTGCATTTTAGCTCTATATTTTCAGGCATTTTGAAATATAAATGTTTGCCTTTGCCAGTTATAACGGTCGGAGCGTCAAGTTTGCCATAGATACGTTCCAGACGGTTTAAGGATTCAATTCCTTTTTCTCCGTCAATATCAACAACAAAAATATTGTTGATTGATCCGGTCGGAATTCCCACATTACAGTTGGAAAATTTGTTGTTCCATTCCTGCAATACGACTTTATCCGTAGTTGCAGATTTAAAACCCTTGGAGCAAAGCGGTGATTTGCCTTGCCTTTTTATCGGAAAGGTTTTAATATTATTTTGAGCATAAAACACAGCAATATCTAAGAAATTACCAGTTTCCAAGATTTTGTTTATGTTCTGAGAAGATATTACCGTATCTTCTCGTTTTGGGAGTGGAGAGGCTTGCGCCTCTCTCTCCTGTTTTTCGATTAAAAGATTTTTCATCTTCATTTTATTTCTCCTGTTCTATAAAGGTTTTCAAATTTTTTCCGTTTAGCTTCTTGCTCTTCGGCTTGTTTTTGCTTTAATTCCTGCAATTCTTTTTTTGCTGCGTTTATTTTTTCCTGAGGTTTTAGGCAAAATTCTCTTTCTAAATATTCAAAAACATCTTCAACATGGTAGTAAACATAATTTCTACTTCCTATGTGTTGAGGATTCTTAATTCCCTCTTTGGGGTTACTGGGAGAATCAAGATTTTTTAAAGTGTTTCTCTTAAAAAAGAAAAAAAGCTCGCAAAGCTGACCACGGCTTATAATGCCAAGTTTAGCCTCCTCAATAATTGCTTGTTTGCATTTTTCTAAAAGTTCTTTGCTCATCGGTTGAGGCAATCTCTCAATTTTCGCAACCAATTTTGCTATTTTTTCCGCTATCGTTTTTTGTCTATAATTTGCCATTTTTTTACTCCTTTATGGCTCGTTAAAGACAATAAAGTCGATTCTGCTTTTCATTTTAGAATTTGCAAAATAACACTTTGTTTTTACAGAATAAATTTTCAAAGCATTTCTTTCGCAATAATAGACAAAATAATTTGTAAAACTTCTCTTTTTATTCATTTAAGCGGGCAACTGCTTGACGTAACGTTTCATTAGCCAAGTGTGAATAGCGTTGTGTCATTGCAATATCAGAATGCCCCAACAATTCTTTTACTTCATAAAGGGAAACTCGCTTTTGAACTAATCGGCTTGCGAAAGTGTGCCGCAAAGAATGGAAAACTACCTTTTGTCGACGGTCGGTAATGCCGTCATTTAAGCCCAACGCCTTTACTGCTCTTTCGAAAGTCCGTGAAACGTGTTCAATCTTGCTTCCTGTTTTACTTTGGAAAACAAATTCGTTTCCCTCGCCTTGTTTGAGTTTAGAAAATTCTTCTGCAACGCGGTTTGTCATATAGGCAAAACGATTCTTGCCGTTTTTGGTATCACGCAAAAACAACATTTTCTCTTCAAGGCTTACATCTGCCCAAGTTAATTTGAAAATTTCTCCAGCTCGTAATCCGCTATCAGCAGAAATCAACGCCATTAAATAAACGGAATAACTATGTTTTTTGAGTTCTTCCAAAAGATTGTTCAATTCTTCATCTGAAAGAAACTTCATTCGGCGATTATCTTCTTTTTTCAGTTCGTCAAATCTTGCAGCCGGATTATCTCCTGCAAAAAGTTCGTTTCTAATGGCAAAATTGAAAACCTGCCGCGTTAAAGCAATGGCATAATTCTTTGAGCGATTGGATAAACGCTTTTTCTCCATAGGTTGCAACAACCTTATGAGGCTAATGCGGCTAATGAGGTTTAACTTAACACCGCCCAAAACAGGCTTTAACCACTTTTTATATAAATGGACTTCCCTGTCATAGGTTGATTTCTTATCTTTATTTTGAATATGGGGCTGATAATATTCTTCAAAAAGCTCTGAGAACGTCATATTTGCCGCCTCATTAGCTATTTTCTCCTGCTCGCGCTGTTCGGTTTTCTCTCTCAAAGAAAGTGCTTTACCGGTTTTTATATCGCGTTTTAATTCACTTAAAATTTCATACGCCTGAGCTGCTGTAAATCCTTCCGATTTATAGCCGATACTTTCTTCATACTGTTTACCATTCCGCGTATAGCGAATAGAAAAATAAACATCTTTTTTATTGTTGCGGATACATTCTTTTGTGCGTACCCCTGGAAAACTTTTTACCATTTTCTAAAACTCCGTCTTGTGCGTTTCTTTACCCTAACTATGACCAAAAAAGACGGAAAAAACGAGTGCGCTTAGGTACGCCTAAGTACGCCAAGCAAAAAAAATTTTTGCTTAAACGTATTGAAAAATCAATAAAAATATAGGAAATTTAAATACTTGGAAAAATCAATTTGGGGTTTTGGAGACCGATGCTCTACCAACTGAGCTATACCCCTATGTGACAGTCATTTATAACTGCGTTTCCTTTCATACACAACAATCGGAAATAAATCAAGTGTTTTTTTGTATTTTTGTCAGCGACGCGGATTTTGCCGGCGGCGAAGGAGAGCAGGGGCGTTTGGCGTCAGCGATGGGGATTTTGCCGGCGGCGAAGGAGGACAGGGGCGTTTGGCGTCAGTATGCTTTTATCTTGTCTTGCGGAGAGTTTGGCGGTATACTAATATTGGTGGATTGAGAAACGATAAAACAAAATGGCGATTGAAAAAAGAAAAAAGGGAAAACGTACGGCCGATTATGTTTCAACGGTTATCGGCTTGTTTTGGCTGACGCTTGTCTGCGGTGCGGCCGGGTTTGTTTTTTACGTAAATATAAAACGGGCATGGTATTTCGGCGGGTATTGGCACTGGCCGGATTGGGCGTTGGCGGCGTTTTTGGTTATTGCCGCATTGTTTAATGTTGTGCGGATTTGCCGGGAAGGGAAAGGTGACGAAAAAGACTGAACGGCCGCGGATGACGGTGCGGCGGTCGTTGTGGGCGGACGGTTTCGGCGGCAGCGGCGGATGAGCCGGCAAACGGGGAAGCTTTCGTCCGGCCGAAAGCGCGGGGACTTTTTGAAAAAAGGTGTTGCAATCTTTTAAGTAATAGTTTATGTTGCTGAAAAATCAGGCAGTATTCGTCGGTTGCCGGGTTTCCCGGAGGAACGGACCGGAACGGCTCAAGCGGCGTTCTGTCTTCTCATGAGATAAACAACAGTTTTAAATGATTGGATGAAGTTGATGGCAAAAGTTAGTCCGGTTCTGTTTTTCAGACAGGTAAAACAGGAAGTTAAGAAAGTTACGTGGCCGACCAGGAAAGAAGTGGTTCAAACTTCGATCATGGTGTTGATTCTGGTGGCGATCGCCGCTGCCTTTTTCTTCTGCGTCGACCAGGTGTTCGGCTTTATCGTTAAATTGATTTTTGGTTAGGAGAAAGTTGGCAATGGCTGCTCATTGGTACGTTGTACACGTTTATTCCGGTTCGGAAAAAAAGGTTGCCGAATCGCTGCGCGAACAGGCGGTTCTGAAAAACATGGAAGATAAAATTCTGGAAGTGATGGTTCCGACCGAAAATATCGTTGAAATCAAAAAAGGCTCCAGAGTCAATTCCGAACGCAAGTTCTTTCCCGGTTACGTACTGGTGAAAATGGAAATGTCGGATGACAGTTGGCACGTTGTTAAAAACACGCCGCGGGTGACCGGTTTTCTCGGTGCGCGCAACAAGCCGCAGGCGATTTCCGATGCCGAGGCCAATCGTATCATCAGGCAGATTGAAGAAGGCGTCGAGCGGCCGCAAACGGTGGTCAATTTCGAGATCGGCGAGCAGGTTCGCGTCTGCGACGGACCGTTCGCTTCGTTTATCGGCTTGGTTGAAGACGTTGACGCCGAAAAGTCGCGGCTGAAGCTTTCGGTTTCGATTTTCGGGCGTTCAACTCCGGTCGAACTGGAATTTAATCAGGTTGAAAAAGTCAGCTGAAAAGAATATGTTAAGAGCCGCCTGAAAGGCGGCTTTCTTATGCCGCGGAAACCAAAAAAGAGGCCTGCGGCGCCGTCGGCGTATTCCGGCGGAGAGAAAACGAAAGGCGGAATTTGTTTTTGCCGCGGATGAAAGATGAAGGGTAAACAGCGGGAGAATCGTTATGTTGAGGTCTTTTTTTAACGAATTTAAAAAATTTGCCATGCGCGGCAACGTGATAGACATGGCTGTCGGTATCATTATCGGCGCCGCTTTCGGCAAGATTGTCGACTCGCTGGTCAAAGACATTATCATGCCGCCGATCGGGCTTCTGATCGGCAGTATGGATTTTTCCAACCTGTTTTTCGTGTTGAAAGACGTGCCGGGGCATCACGGCGCTTACGCCTCGCTGGCGCAGGCGGCTCAGGCCGGTGCCACTACGCTGAACGTCGGCAATTTTCTGAATGCGGTCATCAGTTTTACCATTGTCGCTTTTGCCGTGTTTTTGCTGATTAAAGGCATCAACAAAGTTCAGAGCACGCTGGACAGCAAGGAAGAAGCGGCGTCGCCGACGACCAGGGAATGCCCTTATTGCTGCGAGCAGATTCCGTTGGCGGCGATTCGCTGTCCGCATTGCACTTCGGAACTGGAAGTTGTGACGTCGGCGAAGAAAAGAGGGCGAAAGTCCCTGCCGGCGGAAGCCCCGGCGCCGGTCGCGGGTGCGCCGGCGGCAAAAAAAAGGGGGAGAAAGCCCAAGACCCGGCCGGAGGCCTGAGCTTATCGGATCAGGGCATGACGCATAACCGTTGAAAAAGCGCCGCGTCCCGGCCGGTGGTTCTTCGTATGCGGGTGTAAACCTGATGTGCCGGCAAATGTCTTAAAGGCGTATGATGATCTGACAGGGCGAAGATTGCTTGGTTCACCGTAAATGGGTAAAAATCCGTTGTTAATTGACTTTGCCCCGCGTTTTTTTCAGTCGATTTCGGATAGGCTTTGTAATTTTTTTGAGTATTTTTTCTGTTGTGTCTGCATGTATCCTTGATGTGCATTTCCCCCACCGTTCATATATGGCTGAACTGCTTTTGCCTTTGAGATAGTCCATGACCGAACTTGCTGAAAATTCAGGCGGTATCTCTGTTAACATATGAATATGGTCAGAACAAAACTCTGTTTCTATTACGCCTATTCCTTTCCATCTGCTAAAGTATGCCCTGTTTCCGGATGACGTCCCCGTAAGAGGCCTGTCTGTGATATTTTGGCGCAAAGACGACATGGTATTTTGGGGTTTTATGTCGTGTGTGCCATTGTATGTGCGTTCGTAAAAAACTTCTTTGCTTTTGTTGGACTTTTGCCGGACCGTTTAACTTATTTTGGCAAAGGAGCTTTTTATCCGTAAAGCTGTAAGCATTTTGAAACTGCCGGCTCGGCCGGGGGCTTGTTACAAAAAACGCCGCGGTCGAAAAGACGGCGGCGTTTTTGCTTAAAAGCGGGGCGGTTTACAAATTGCCGGTCAGCTGCATGGCGGCGGCATTGTATTCCGCATGGGCGAAACGGTTCAGTATTTCCGTTTGCGTCGAGCCCGGGGAGATGTACATCACGGTTCCCTGAAATTTTGCGATAATGGTTTTTCCGCGCAGGGAAAGCGCTGCCAGCGAAGAGGCGAAGATGTTGAGGGTTTCCCCTTCGGCAACGCAGTAAGTTATTTTCTCCGTTTTCATACCAAAAAGATTTTAAAGTTAGCAAAAATAATTCAACCGTACAGTCAGAATATGCCGGAAGGCGTTTTTTGTCAACCGTGATTGTAAATTCGTAACGAATGATTTTTTTGTTATAAAAGAAAAATTTTGTTTGCCGCCGGGCGGTCTTTTTTGTATCTTTTCGTTGTATACTAAATGGAGCGACTATGGTTAAACTATCCGTGCTGGTGACGTTCTGCAACCAGCGGCAATACATAAAACGCGCTTTGGACAGTATTCTGGCGCAAAAAACGAATTTTGACTTTGAAGTTCTCATCGGGCTTGACGGCGTTTACGACGGCAGCGAGGAAATCATCCGCGAATATACGGATAAACATGATTTTATCCGGCTTTATAAAATGTCTTTCGCCGGCATGGACACGATCGGCATAGAAAAGGCTTCGCTTAACCGCAAGTCGCTGCTGGAAAAGGCGGAAGGGGAGTTCTTTTCCGTTTTGGACGGCGACGATTTTTACGGCGACGACCGGAAGTTTCAGAAGCAGATGGATGTTTTGGCCGAGCATCCCGAGTGCATCGGCTGCGGGTGCGGGCATGTTTTTTATACCAACGAACGGGTGATGAAAGAAGCCCACATTTGCGAAGAGACGGAATTTTTTACTCCCGAGAGGTATATACGGTCGGGACGTTATATCCATAACGGTTCGATTATTTTCCGCAATATTTTTTATTTTGGTTTTCCGCATGATTTCCCTCACAATTTTGTCAACGATACGACGCTGACGATGTATATGATGAAATTCGGCCGGCTGGCCTGTTTGCCGGAAACGATGTATATGTACCAGATGAGCGAAGACGGAATTTATCAGGGCGAAAGCCTGCCGGTCAAAGACCTTTACGGTGCGCTCGGCGGGGAAATGAACCTGCGTTATTTGCCGGAATACAGGGAAGCGCTGCTGAAGAAATATGATGCCCTTTTTTACCGGGTTTACCGCAATCGCAAAAAGTATGACGGCCGACAGTTGGCAGCTGTCCGTAATTTTGCCGCCCGTAACGGCTGCCGTTTTGTGCAGGCGATCCTTGAATATACCGGGGGGGGGTATGTTGGAAGGAGCTTTGCGCGTCTGAAATGCAGGTATATGCTGAAGCATAAAAACTTCGGCAAAAAAGTGAAAAAACGCAAAATTGCCTGTTGGACCGGATTTCCCAATTTCGGCGACATGTTTAACCTGTACGTTGCCCGTTATGTTTTCCGCTGGTGCGTTGTACCCGGCTGGAAAGAGGCGGACCTGTGGTGCGTGGGCAGTCTTTTGTCGCGGTTGTTTGAAGTCAGGCACGAGAACGGAAAGACGCTTGACGTTATGGGAACGGGCATGCAAAGAGAAGTCAGAATGCCGGAAGATTTTGCCGCCAGGGTGTGCGTACACGCCTTGAGAGGAAAACTGTCGCTGGAAAAGTTAAAAGACCTGATTCCGGTTAAAAAGAGCGTGGTGCTGGCCGATCCGGCGGTGCTGCTGCGAAAGATGGTTGACAAAAGCCGGGTGCTTCCGGGCGGCCGGGTCGGCGTGATTCCGCATTATTATGACAGGAATTCCGAATATCTGAACAACATTAAAGCGTCCGGGATCAAAATCATCCGGGTGGAAGACACGCCGATACAGGTTGCGCGGGATATGCTGTCGTGCAAATGCATTTTGTCGTCTTCGCTGCACGGGCTGATCTTTGCCGATGCGCTCGGCATTCCCAACCGGCGGATCGTGCTGTCGGACGAAATTATCGGCGGTGATCTGAAATTTGACGACTACTATTCCGTTTATTACGAAAATTCCGAAGAAGCGCCGGAAACGATAGATTTACGCAAAACGACGGTTACCGATGAAACGATTGACGACATTATCAAAAACTATGTCAACGTCGAACGCAAAATGGATGAACAGTGCCGGGCGCTGCTGAAAATAAAAATAAATTAAAGCAAAGCAAAAAATGCTTGCAAATTGAATCGTTTGTGATATACAGATGACGAACCTGCGGCCGGAAGTTTCGGCGGCAGGGTTCGTTTGTTTATCACAATTTGTGGGAGATTAGCCATAATCTTACCACAAACCCTAAAGTGAGGTATTGAAATGGCTGTAAAATCTAAAAAGAAAATTTTAGGATTGATCAAGCTGCAAATCCCCGCGGGAAAGGCCAACCCTTCTCCTCCGGTCGGTCCGGCTCTGGGCCAGAAAGGCTTGAACATTATGGAATTCTGCAAGGCGTTTAACGCGGCGACCCAGAAGATGGAACCGGGCATTCCGGTGCCGGTCGTCATCACCGCTTACGAAGACAAGTCCTTCACCTTCATCACCAAGCTGCCGCCGGTAGCCTACTACATCAAGCAGGCCGCCAAGATTAAGTCCGCTTCAAAAGAGCCGGGTAAAGTCGTTGCCGGTCAGATTACGATGGCTCAGGTCAAGGAAATTGCCGAAGCCAAAATGCCGGATCTGAACTGTTCGACGGTCGAAGCCGCCATGAACATGGTTAAAGGTCAGGCCGTATCTATGGGCGTAAAGGTTGTGGAGTAAGACAATGGCAGGAAAAAGAATCGAAAATGCATACAAAACCATTGACAAGTCTAAGCTGTATTCGCTGAAAGATGCCGTCAAGCTGGTAAAGGAAAATGCAAATGCCAAATTCGACGAAACCGTTGATCTGGCAATCAATCTTGGCGTTGATCCGAAATATGCCGACCAGATGGTTCGCGGCGTCTGCTCGCTGCCCAACGGTACCGGCAAAACCGTACGCGTCGCCGTTTTGGCTCAGGGCGAAAAAGCCGATGAGGCCAAAGCCGCCGGTGCCGATATCGTCGGTGCCGAAAACCTGATCGACTCGATCCTGGCAGGCAAAATCGAATTTGACCGCTGCATTGCCACTCCCGATATGATGGGGCTGGCCGGCCGCGTAGCCCGCGTGCTCGGTCCGAAAGGCCTGATGCCGAACCCGAAACTGGGTACGGTTACCATGGATGTTGCCGGGGCGGTTAAGAAAGCCAAAGCCGGTGAAGTTCAGTATCGTGCCGAGAAGACCGGTATCGTTCATGCCGGCGTGGGCAAAGTCAGCTTCAGCGAAGAAGCGATTTACGAAAACGCCAAGGCTCTGATCGACGCCGTCATCAAAGCCAAGCCGTCGGGCGCCAAAGGAACTTATCTGAAAAAGATTTCGATCAGTTCCACCATGGGTGCCGGCGTGCATGTAGATCTTGCGAATCTGTAAGGTTTGCCGACAATTGAAAACCTGCGTTGAAAAACGCAGGTTTTTTTATGAAAATAAGCCGTTTCTGCTGTCGGTCTGCCGCAAACGGCGTATCGGCCGGAAAAAGGCCGGCCGGCGAAACAAAAGACGTTTTTGTCGATGAAAAAAGGAAAATTATGCTTGACATTTAATGCGTAAGAGTTTATCAAGCAGTCCTGAGAAAGGTGCGGAAAGCGCCGTTCTGCCTGTCCAAGACCGTAGGCGGTCCGTAACGGCGGCGTGTTCAATTTGCTGCCGGGCCTTAATTTCCTACGCAGACGGAGTAATAAGATTTTATAATCGTTTTTTTCTCCCGGACAGATTAACCTCGCCGCCGCGGTTTGCCGCGGAAGGGCGAAATTGTAAAATATGACATCTTGAATTTATAAGATGTTTTGTTGGAGATAGAAAAGTGAATCGTGACGAAAAAGCACAATTACTGAATGAACTCAAGCAGTTGTTTGAAGATTCCGAAGTTGTGGTCATTTCCCACTACAAAGGGCTGACCGTAGCCGAAGTTTCCGAACTGAGAAACAACATCCGCAAAGCCGGTGCCGGGTTCAAAGTAACGAAAAACCGCATCACTCGTCTGGCTCTGAAAGACACCAAGTTTGCCGATCTGGCAGATCAGTTTACCGGTCCGACCGCAATTGCTTTTGCGAATGACCCGATCTCTGCCTGCAAGGCTTGTGTCGAATTTGCAAAAGGTAACGAAAAACTGGTTATCGTCGGCGGCGCAATGGGAACGGGCGTTCTCTCCGTTGACGAAATCAAGCGTCTGGCAAGCATTCCGTCGGTTGACGAGCTGCGCGCCAAGATTATCGGTCTGCTGCAGGCTCCGGCCGCTCAGCTGGCCCGGGTTACCAAAGCTTACTCGGAAAAAGACATGGCAGCCTAAGCTGTCGCTTGTTTGTGGTTTTTAACTTTAAAAGATTTAATTTTATTTATGGAGAAAAAAAATGGCCGATTTAGCCAAATTAGTCGATGAATTGTCAGCCCTGACCGTTATGGAAGCCGCTGATCTTTCCAAAATGCTGGAAGAAAAATGGGGCGTTTCCGCCGCTGCTGCCGTAGCCGTAGCCGCCGGTGGTGCCGCTGCTGCCGCCGAAGAAGAAAAAGACGAGTTCGAAATCGTTCTGGTAGCTGCCGGTGACAACAAGATCAACGTCATTAAAGAAATCAGAACCATTACCCAGCTCGGTCTGAAAGAAGCCAAGGATCTGGTAGACGGCGCTCCGAAGACGATTAAGGAAAGCGCTCCGAAGGCTGAAGCCGAAGAAATCAAGAAGAAACTTGAAGCTGCCGGCGCCAAGGTTGAATTGAAGTAATTTTTTTAATTCAACTGCCTTTTTGAAGACTCCCCGTAAAAACGGGGAGTCTTTTTGTTTTTACCGAGACAAAAGCCGGTTGAAAAGGTTTGTATCCGTCAGGCAGAAATTCGAAGCAGGCATTTTGATGATGCGGACAGCCGCCGCCGAAAGTGATCGAACGGGCGCCGCCGGCCGAGTTGGCGGCAGAGCGGAAGGGCGGGGATAGTCTGTCGCCCGATGATATTTTGAACCGGGTATTGCGGCTTTATGCCGATGAAAAACGGCCGGCATCGGAAGTTTTACGGTATGTCTGATTATGTTTTTTTCGTTTTTCCGGACCAATTGATATTTCGTAAGCCTCACGGATTCCGGCGAATCTTTTTCTGTAGGCGGCTGTATGTATCCGGTTGTCGTTTCGGCGGCGGGCAAAGATGAAAAGGTCGGTATGCGAAAAGGAGGAAAAACAAAAAAACGGCTTTCCGGCAAACCGAAAAACCGTATTTTTTTATTTCATCTCAACCGTGCGGGAAGAGAAAAAACAGCTCCCATTATGAAACAAAAAGCGACAAATCCCATTGCTGCGACAAGTCCCAGCAAAATTGAAAGAAATGCCGAGGTTTCTTCCGAAACCCATATTGTCAGGGATATGAAGACACATACCGAAACACTGCCGACAATTCTTTCCAGCAATTTTTTGCCTTTGAAGTTTCTGTCGTATTCCCATTTGTAATGCCAGAGAGCAAAAGTTGCCGTCATGATTATAAACGCGATACCGAGAGCATAAGTGATAATTTCCATAATATGTTTAATTTAATTTTTTAACTTATTTTATGATAGTCCGAAACCGTTTTTTTGTCAAAATCCGCGTCGGCGCCGGCGGAAAGCGAAGCAGATGCGGCCGGAGGAGGGCTTTTTTGCGAAGCGGCCGGGAAGGACAGAAAAAGTTTGTCCGAAGCTGCATTTTTTGCTTGCCAGAAGCATAAATGTGAGTCATTATCCGCCGTGAATTTAAGCCGCGAATCGCGGCGATTGCATGCAATTATTTTACCGTCTCATCAAGAGGGGCCTGCTCCCCGAGGGTTTGGTGAGGTTTTTCGTTTTTAAAAAAAGCATTTTTAACCTTCTGCGGTCGGGATTCAAGCGTAATTGATAGCATTGTCGCAGAATTATAACCATGAGGAATCACGCAAAATGAAAGAATCTTATACGAGCAAAAGACGTGTAAGAAAGAATTTCGGCAGAATCGACTCCGTGTCGGAAATGCCGAGTTTGATTGAAGTGCAGACCGGATCATACCGCGATTTCATTGAAAACAAAAATTGCGAATTCGGTTTGGAAGAAGTTTTCAAATCCATTTTCCCCATTAAAGACTTTTCCGGAACCGGCGAACTTGAGTTTGTCAAATACGAACTCGAAGAGCCGAAGTATGACGTTGACGAATGCATCAAACGCGACATGACCTATGCCGCGCCGGTCAAAGCCACGCTGCGTCTGGTTGTCTGGGATGTTGACGAGGCCACCGGTTCCCGTTCGATCCACGACATCAAGGAACAGGACGTTTATATGGGCGATATTCCGCTGATGACGGACAAAGGTACCTTTATCGTCAACGGTACCGAGCGTGTCGTCGTTTCGCAGATGCACCGTTCGCCGGGCGTTTTCTTTGACAACGACAAAGGCAAAACGGTTGCTTCCGGCAAATATCTGTTTGCTGCCCGGGTTATTCCGTACCGCGGTTCGTGGCTGGATTTTGAATTTGACGCCAAAGATCTGCTTTATGCCCGTATTGACCGCCGCCGCAAACTGCCGGTTACTTCGATCCTTTATTCCCTTTATTCCAAGGAAACCGAAGAAAAACTGAAAGAGCTGGCAAAAGAAGGAAAGAAAATCGACCGTTCCGAAATCAAAGGAATGGACAAGGAAGAGATCCTCAGCTATTTTTACGATGTCGACACCTATGTTGCCGACAAAAAAGGCTGGAAGAGCAAATTCGTGCCCGAACGTTTCCGCGGGGTTAAGTTTGCTTTTGACCTGATTGACGCCGAAAGCGGAAAAACGGTTTGGGAAGCCGGCAAGAAGATCCCGGCCCGCGCCGCCCAGAAGCTGGTTGACGAAGGACTGGAATTCTACCGCGTGGGCGAAGACCAGCTGCTCGGAAAATTCCTGGCTACCGCTCTGGTCGAGAAAAAGACCGGCGAAGTCGTCGCCGACGCCGGCGCCGAGATCAACCAGGAACTGCTGGACAAGATCAAGGAAGCCAAAATCAACGAAATTAAGGTTCTTTATATCGACAACGTCAATGTCGGGCCTTATATCCGCAACACTTTGGAAGTGGACAAGAACCACTGCCGGGAAGATGCCCTGCTTGACATCTATCGCGTTATGCGTCCGGGCGAACCGCCTACATACGAAACTGCCGACGCCCTGTTCAAATCGCTGTTCTTCGACAACGAGCGCTATGATCTGTCTTCGGTCGGCCGCGTAAAGATGAACACCGCGCTGGACATTCCGTTTGAAGAAGCACCGGATACTTATCGCACGCTGCGCAAAGACGATATCCTGCGTATTGTCAAACGTCTGGTCGAACTGCGTGACGGCCACGGCGAAGTCGACGATATCGACCACCTGGGCAACCGCCGCGTCCGCTCGGTCGGCGAACTGATGGAAAACCAGTACCGCATGGGCTTGCTGCGTATGGAAAGAGCCATCCGCGAAAGAATGAGTTCGGAAGTTTTGAACAATGTCAAGCCGCAGGATCTGGTCAACGCCAAGCCGATTGCTTCGGTGATCCGCGAGTTCTTCGGTTCTTCGCAATTGTCACAGTTTATGGATCAGAACAACCCGTTGTCGGAAATTACCCACAAGCGCCGTCTGTCGGCTTTGGGCCCCGGCGGTTTGTCCCGTGATCGCGCCGGTTTTGAAGTCCGCGACGTGCACCCGACCCACTACGGCCGTATCTGCCCGATTGAAACGCCGGAAGGCCCGAACATCGGTCTGATTAACTCGCTGTCGACTTACGCCCGCATCAACAAATACGGCTTTATCGAATGCCCGTACCGCAAGATCGTTAACGGCAGGGTAACCGACGAAGTGGTTTATCTGTCGGCCGATCAGGAAGGCAAGTACATCATTGCGGAAGCCAACGCCGAAGTCCGCGACGACGGCACTTTCGTCAAAGATACCATTGCCTGTCGCAAAGCCGGCGAATTTGAATTCCATGCGCCGGAAGACATCAACTTCATCGACGTTTCGCCGAAACAGCTGGTGTCGGTTGCGACCGCGCTTATTCCGTTCCTGGAAAACGACGACGCGAACCGTGCTTTGATGGGATCGAACATGCAACGTCAGGGCGTACCTCTGCTGCGTTCGGAAGCCCCGCTGGTCGGTACCGGTATGGAAGCTACCGTTGCCAAAGATTCCGGCGCAACGGTCGTCTGCAAGTATGACGGCGTGGTTGACGCGGTTGACGCCAACCGTATCGTGGTTCGTTCGATGAACAAAAATTCGGACGGCGTCGGCGTTGAAATTTACAAGCTGTCGAAGTTCCGTCGTTCCAACCAGAATACCTGCATCAATCAGGTGCCACTGGTTAAGGTCGGCGACGTGGTCAAGGCCGGCGACATTATGGCCGACGGTCCGTGTACCGACATGGGCGAACTGGCTCTCGGCAAAAACATGCTGGTTGCCTTTATGCCGTGGAACGGTCTGAACTACGAAGACGCGATTTTGCTTTCCGAGCGTGTTTCCCGCGATGACGTTCTGACCTCGCTGCATATCGAGGAATTTGAAGTAATGGCCCGCGACACCAAGCTCGGCCAGGAAGAAATCACCCGCGACATTCCGAACGTGGGCGAAGAAGCGCTGCGCAACCTTGACGAAGCCGGTATCGTTTATATCGGCGCCGAAGTCAAGGCCGGCGACATTCTGGTCGGCAAGGTTACGCCGAAAGGCGAATCGCCGGTTACGCCGGAAGAAAAACTGCTGCGCGCCATCTTCGGCGAAAAGGCTTCCGACGTGCGCGATACTTCGCTGCGTGTTCAGCCGGGTATTGAAGGTATCGTCGTTGACGTTCATGTCTTCTCCCGCCGCGGCGTCGAAAAAGACGAACGTGCGCTGGCGATCGAACAGCAGGAAATTTCCCAGCTGGCAAAAGACCGCGACGACGAAATCGCGATTATCCGCAAAGTGTTTGACGCCCGCTTAAAGGAAATGCTGATCGGCCAGACGGTTGTCGATGCGCCGAAGGGCATTGCCAAGAAGTCGGTTCTGACGGAAGAATCTTTTGCCGACATTCCGTCTTCGCAGTGGCGCAAGATCGTGGTCAAAGACGAAGAAGTCATGGCCCGGATTGAAGAATTCGCGGCGGCCTTTGACGCCCGTGTTGCCGGTGTGCAGAAGCATTTCGACGACAAGGTGGAAAAAGTTCAGCGCGGCGACGATCTCTTGCCCGGCGTTTTGAAGACGGTCAAAGTCTTTATCGCCACCAAGCGTAAGATGCAGACCGGCGATAAGATGGCCGGCCGCCACGGTAACAAAGGTACGGTTTCCCGCGTACTGCCGCTTGAGGATATGCCTTATACCGAAGACGGCACCCCGGTTGACATCGTGCTGAACCCGTTGGGCGTGCCTTCCCGTATGAACGTCGGACAAATTCTCGAAACGCACCTCGGCTGGGCGGCCAAAGAGCTCGGCAAGCAGTTGAACGAGATGTGCGAACAGTACAAACGCGGCGAAAAAACGCTGGAAGAACTGAACAACAAGCTGAAAGAAATCTACGGCGAGAAGCAGTATAAGCGCGAGATTGCCGATCTGACAACGGAAGAAAAGGTCGAGATGATCAAAAACGTCAAAAACGGCATTCCGATGGCGACTCCGGTCTTTGACGGCGCGCATGAGGAAGATATCAACCGCATGCTGTCGATGGCGGGTCTGCCGACTTCCGGCCAGATTGATCTCTATGACGGCCGCACCGGCGAGAAATTTGACCGCAAGGTAACGGTCGGCATCATTTACATGATCAAGCTGCACCACATCGTCGACGAGAAGATGCACGCGCGTTCGGTCGGACCGTACTCTCTGGTTACCCAGCAGCCGCTCGGCGGTAAGGCTCAGTTCGGCGGACAACGTTTCGGCGAAATGGAAGTTTGGGCTCTGCAGGCATACGGCGCGGCCTACACCCTGCAGGAAATGATGACCGTCAAGTCCGATGACGTCAACGGCAGAACCAAGGTTTACGAGGCGATTGTCCGCGGCGAAGAAGGCTTTGAAGCCGGCGCGCCGGAATCCTTCAACGTTTTGGTTAAGGAAATCAAATCCCTGTGCCTGAACATCGAGTTGCAGAACGAAGCCGTTTAGAATTGGAGATAAAAAATATGAATGAAATTATGAAATTTTTTGGTCAGCAGCCGGCCAACGGAGATTCTTTTGACGAAATCAAAATCTCCATTGCCTCTCCTGAGCAAATCCGTTCCTGGTCTTACGGCGAAGTCAAAAAGCCCGAGACCATCAACTATCGTACTTTCAAACCGGAAAGAGACGGCTTGTTCTGTGCCCGCATTTTCGGACCGGTCAAAGATTACGAATGTTTGTGCGGCAAATACAAGAGAATGAAATACCGCGGCATCGTCTGCGAAAAGTGCGGTGTGGAAGTTACCCTCTCCAGCGTTCGCCGCGAGAGAATGGGACACATTGAACTGGCCGCGCCGGTTGCCCACATCTGGTTTTTGAAGTCGCTGCCGAGCCGTATTTCGATGCTGACCGACATCAGCGTCAAGTCGCTTGAGCGCGTTCTCTACTTTGAAAGCTACATTGTGATCGAACCGGGACTGACCCCGCTTTCCATGTATGAAATGCTGTCGGAAGAGCAGTATCAGGAAGCGATTGACGAATACGGCGAAGATTCTTTCCGTGCCGGCATCGGCGCCGAAGCGATCAAGGAAATCCTTGCTTCGATCGATTTGGAAGCGGAAAGAAAAGCGATCCGCGCCGAACTGAAGGACAACGCTTCGGAAGCCAAACGCAAAAAGCTGGTTAAGCGCTTAAAGATCATTGAGGCGTTCCTGAACTCGAACACCAAGCCGGAATGGATGATTTTAGACGTGCTGCCGGTTATTCCGCCGGAACTGCGTCCATTGGTTCCGCTTGACGGCGGTCGTTTTGCCACTTCCGACTTGAATGATTTGTACCGCCGCGTGATCAACCGCAACAACCGTTTGAAACGCCTGCTTGAGTTGCATGCGCCGGACATTATCATCCGCAACGAAAAACGCATGCTGCAGGAATCTGTTGACGCTCTGTTTGACAACGGCCGTCGTTCGCGTGCCATTACCGGTACCAACAAACGCCCGCTGAAGTCTTTGTCCGACATGCTGAAGGGTAAACAGGGACGTTTCCGTCAGAACCTGCTCGGCAAGCGCGTCGACTATTCCGGCCGTTCGGTTATTACCGTCGGTCCGGAACTGAGACTGCAGCAGTGCGGTCTGCCGAAGAAGATGGCGCTGGAACTGTTCAAGCCGTTCGTTTACGCCAAGCTGGAACTGTACGGACATGCTACGACCATCAAAGCGGCCAAACGTATGGTTGAAAAAGAACGTCCGGAAGTTTGGGACATTCTGGAAGAAGTGATCCGCGAACATCCGGTTCTCTTGAACCGTGCGCCGACCCTGCACCGACTGGGTATTCAGGCTTTTGAGCCGGTTCTGGTCGAAGGTAAGGCCATCCACCTGCATCCGTTGGTATGTACCGCTTTTAACGCCGACTTCGACGGTGACCAAATGGCGGTTCACGTTCCGCTGTCGGTGGAAGCCCAGCTGGAAGCCCGCGTTCTGATGATGTCCACCAACAATATTCTGTCGCCGGCCTCGGGCAAGCCGATCATCGTGCCGACTCAGGATATGGTTCTGGGTATTTACTACCTGACCTACGATGCCGACGGTTTGAAAGGCGAAGGCTCGATTTTTGCCGATTATAACGAAGTGCTGCTGGCGTTGGATGCCAAAGCGGTTGATCTGCACAGCAAGATCAAGTGCCGCATCAGCTACATCGACGACAACGGCGAAGCCAAATACGGTCTGGTTGACACCACTCCGGGGCGTTTGATGGTAGCGGAAATTCTGCCGCAGCATAAGGACGTTCCGTTCTCGCTTGTCAACCGACTGGTCAAAAAGAAGGAAATCGGCGAAATTATCGACATCATCTACCGCCACTGCGGACAGAAGGAAACGGTTATGTTCGTTGACCGTCTGATGTCGCTCGGTTTCCAGAACGCCTGCAAGGCCGGCATTTCGTTCGGTAAGGACGACCTTATCGTGCCGGAAGCCAAGAAGGAACTGGTTGCCGAAACCGAAAAACAGGTTAAGGAATTTGAACAGCAGTACCAGAACGGTTTGATCACCAAAGGCGAAAAGTACAACAAGGTTATCGATATCTGGGCAGCCTGTACCGACAAAGTGGCCGACGAAATGATGAAAAACATTTCCAAGACCGAAAACGGTTACATCAACTCGGTTTACATGATGGCTCACTCCGGCGCCCGCGGTTCTGCCGCGCAGATGCGTCAGGTTGCCGGTATGCGCGGTCTGATGGCGAAACCTTCGGGCGAGATTATCGAACAGCCGATTATCTCCAACTTTAAAGAAGGTCTGACGGTGCTTGAGTACTTCAACTCCACCCACGGTGCCCGTAAAGGTCTGGCCGATACCGCTCTGAAGACCGCAAACTCCGGTTATCTGACCCGTCGTCTGGTAGACGTTGCTCAGGATGTGGTCGTTACCGAACAGGATTGCGGTACCGAACGCGGCATTATCGTTCGTCCGGTCGTTGACGGCGGTAATGTCATCGTTTCCATCGGCGAGCGTATTCTCGGCCGTACCATTCAGGAAGATATCGTTCATCCGGAAACCGGTGAAGTGCTGGTTAAGAAGGGTAAGCTGATTACCGAAGACGACGTTGATGTGGTTGAAAAAGCCGGCGTCGAACAGGTTAAGATCCGTTCGGTTCTGACCTGCGAATGCAAAAACGGCGTCTGCGCCGCCTGCTACGGACGCGATCTGGCCCGCGGTACGCCGGTCAATATCGGTGAAGCGGTCGGTGTTATTGCAGCTCAGTCGATCGGTGAACCGGGTACCCAGCTGACGATGAGAACCTTCCACATCGGCGGTGCGGCCTCCAAATCGGCCGAACAGTCGACGGTCGAAGTACCGTTTGCCGGTGTTCTGAAACTTGAAAACAACCATACGGTTACCAACTCCGAAGGCCATATGATCGTATTGTCGCGCAACTGCGAAATTGTGATCGTTGACGGCAGCGAACGGGAAAAATCCCGCCACAAAGTTCCTTACGGCACCAAGATTCTGGTAGCCGAAGGCGCCAAGGTCAAGAAAGGGCAGAAGGTTGCCGAATGGGATCCGTTTACGATTCCGGTCATTACCGAAAAAGCCGGCCGTGTCGAATGGGTTGACCTGATCAACAACATTTCGCTTGAAGAACGCGTCGACGAAACCACCGGCGTGGTTGACAACGTTGTTATCGACTGGCATTCGGGCGCCAATTCCGCCAGCCTTAAACCGGGCATTATGCTGAAGGACGAAAAGGGCAATCCGATCCTGTTCGACAACGGCAAGGAAGTCCGCTATTATCTGTCGGTCGGCGCCATTCTGACGGTGGAAAACGGTGCGGAAGTCAAAGTCGGCGACGTAGTTGCGAGAATCCCGCGGGAAAGCTCCAAGACCAAGGATATTACCGGTGGTCTGCCGCGCGTGGCCGAATTGTTTGAAGCCCGTCATCCGAAGGATCAGGCGATCATTTCCGATATTGACGGTGTGGTCGAATTCGGCAAAGACTATAAGGCCAAACAGCGGATTACCGTGGTTCCGGCCAAAGGCGAGGCGATTGAATACCTGATTCCGAAGGGCCGTCATCTGGTGGTTCAGGAAGGCGACGTGGTCAAGAAAGGCGACATGCTGGTTGAAGGCACACCGGCGCCGCATGACATTCTGCGCGTTCTGGGCGTTGAAAAGCTGGCCGAATATCTGGTCAAGGAAGTTCAGGACGTTTACCGTTTGCAAGGCGTGAAGATCAACGACAAGCATATTGAAGTGATCGTTTCGCAGATGCTGCGCAAGGTTGAGATCCGCGTTCCGAACGATACCACGTTCCTCGTCGGCGAGCAGGTTGATCGTGACGTCTTTGAGGCGGAAAACGAGAAGACGATTGCCGAAGGCGGTGTTCCGGCCGAGGCGGATCCGGTTCTGCTCGGTATCACCAAGGCTTCGCTGCAGACCAAGTCGTTCATTTCGGCGGCTTCCTTCCAGGAAACTACCCGAGTTCTAACCGAAGCGGCAGTTGAAGGCAAGGTCGATCATCTGACCGGTCTGAAGGAAAACGTTATCGTCGGCCGTCTGATTCCGGCCGGTACCGGTACCGTGCTGCGTAACCTGAAACGGGTTGCCGCGCAGAACGACAAGGAAATTCTGGCCTTGCGCGAAGCGGCTGCCGAACAGGTTGAAAGTGCTGAAAGCGAAACCCCCGCGGTTGAGCAGCAGCCGGCTGAGTAAGCCTCGGCAGCAAAAAAGCTGAAAGCAAAAAAGCCGTCGGTGAAAACCGGCGGCTTTTCGTTTGTCGAAAAGGAGAAGGCGGCGAAGCGGGAAAGGCTGGGGAGAAGGAAAGAAGGAAAGAAGGAAAGAAGGAAAGAAGGAAAGAAGGAAAGAAGGAAAGAAGGA
>OLRF01000415.1_pt1 | contig 56236 bp, 48 predicted proteins | sample 1672061 | NCBI WGS metagenome assembly OLRF01 (sample SAMEA3136641, study PRJEB25190) | human gut metagenome | reverse complement strand
CCCATCGTCACTTCCAGAGTTATGACCTTAAGGTTCGCGGAAAAATCCTCCACAGATTTTATTTCAAGCTCCCAGTCCTTCGTCTTGCTCATGACCCTGCTTCCGTTCTGCATATATTCGTTGTACGGACATACCCCCTGCCACGACGGCGGGCAGTCGCACTTTCCCCTGCTGATCATTCCACACGTGTAGCACTGTCCTGTTTCCATAAGAACGCAGGGACATTTATCCGTTCCTCTGTCTGCGCAAATGTAGTTCATCTCAGTTCCTCCCTGAAACTTAAATTGTCTCAAATTTTAAGTCATCTCGAGTTTAAAATCACTTTGAATTTTCTTCTTCCCGTAAAAATCCGTAATCCAGCATCGCGTAAGCGTCATTGAACCAGTTGGAATCATTGAGCACTACGGCTATCAGCTCTGTATCTTTGCGCTTGGCGGACGCGACCAGCGTTCTCCCGGACAACTTGGTATATCCTATCTTTATCCCCGTGGCTCCGTCATACTGGCTCACAGTTTTGTTTTTATTGGCAAAAGACCTCTCAGTCTCTTCGCTCTTCCAGCTTCCGGCTCCTACTATCTGGCGAAACTCTTCATTTTTCATGGCTTCCCGGGCTATTACGGCCAAATCCCTTGCCGTGGTGTAATGATTTTCGTCAAACAGTCCGCTGGGATTTACAAAGTTGGTGTTCTTACACCCAAGCCGGTCAGCTTCCTGATTCATCATTGCGATAAAATTTTCCAGAGTGCCGCCGCAGCATATGGCAAGAGCCGTCGCAGCGTCATTTCCCGACTGGAGCATCATACCGTACATCAGCTCTCTTATCGTCAGCTTTTCTCCAGCTTTCAGATATATGGACGATCCCTCTACGCCAACTGCCTCTTTAGGAATGACCACACAGCTGTCCAGATTTGTTTCCGTCTCTTCCAATATCTGAAATACGATTATGGCGGTCATTATCTTGGTCGTGCTGGCCGGATAGAGCTTATCATCTGCGTTTTTCTCATATATCACATGGCCGTCGCCGCCGTCTATGAGAATGGCTCCCTTGGCAGAAACCGACGGGGCAAGACCTGACCGGGCTGAACTTTCTGCACCGGCTCCTGCCTCGCTGACATCGTTCACGCTCACCATCGGCCTGAACCAGCGGGCCATGCCCCAAATAAAAACCGCAAGGACAAAGCAAAAACATACCAATGATATTTTTACGATTTTCTTTTTCATATAAAAAACTCCCTCTCAACATTTTACTGTCTCGAGGGAGTTATATTCCTCTAAATCTTTATTCTCACTTAAATCTCTATTCGCATCTGATTTTCGTTGAGCTCGTCCCTTTCATCCTCCACGTCGTCGGCAAAGCTGCCCGACATGGCGCTTTCGATGTCGTCTATCTCCGGCAGATCCTTGATGGAGGAAAATCCGAAGTTTTTGAGGAAAGTGTCCGTGGTGCCATATAAGATCGGTCTTCCTATGGCTTCCGCCCTGCCCTTTTCACAGACCAGTTCTTTCTTCATCAGCCCTTCCATGACTCGGTCGCATTTGATTCCTCTTATGGCTTCGATTTCACCTTTTGTCACCGGCTGCTTGTAGGCTACTATGGCGAGAACTTCAAGAGCCGACTGAGATAATTTCTTTACCTTTACAGGCGTGCAGAGGCTCCTGACATAATCTGCGTTTTCCTCCCGGGTCACGAACTGAAAGGACTGGTTTATCCGCCTTATGACGATGCCTCTGCCCTCCTGCTCATATTCCTGCTGAAGCTCGAGAAAACATTCCAGGGCTTCTTCCTTGCTTATATTGAAAACCTCGGCGGCATCCTTCACCTGAAGAGGATCTCCCCAGGTGAACATCATGGACTCGAAAGCCGATTTGATGGTCTTTTTACTGCTCATACTTTATTTCTCCTTCATCGATCCTGTCTCCGGCACACACCTTTATATCTCCGTAGGTGGATTTCTGCTCGACCTTGATGATCCTTTCCTTGGCCATTTCAAGCAGTGAAATGAATGTTATCACCACGTCGTAGCGGTCTTTCTTGTTGATTATCAGTTCCCGGAAGCTGAACATGCGGCTCAGCCTGCCTTTTACAGAATTCACGATATGGCGCATGCGGCTCTCCACGGAAAGCTTTTCCCGCTCTATCCTTGTATAATGTCTGCGCACCGCCTCGATCCTGTGCTTTCTCTGTATAAACGCGTTGAACGCGCCGGCGAACTGTTTCAGGTCAAGGCTGAGATATTCGTCTGGCTGCTGCAGAAATTCAGAAATATCTTCCTGTGGTTTTTGGAAAATACCTGACGCGAATTCTTCCTGTCCGCGCAGTATCTCCGCTGCCTTTTTATATTTCTTGTATTCTATCAGCCGTGCAACCAGCTCGCTCCTAGGATCCTCTTCCGTTATATTTTCTCCGCTCTCGCTCATCCTAGGCAGTATCATCTTGGATTTTATCTCAATCAAAGAGGAAGCCAGGACCATAAACTCGGTGGAAACAGCCACGTCCATTTCTTTCATGGCTTTTATGTAATCCAGATACTGACTGGTGATCTTGCTGATTTCTATGTCGTAAATGCTCATCTCCGCGTTTTCAATCAGATAGACCAGCAAATCGAAAGGCCCCTCAAAGGATTGCAGCTTTACTTTATAACTCATTGACTTCTCTTATTCTCCTGACGATTATAGTACAGCAATGCCGCCACCACCACGACGCAGCCTATTATTTCATAGGATTTAGGCACTTGTCCCAGGAAAATCACGGCCATGATCGTAGCGAATACCGGTTCCCCTGCTTCCCATGTGGAAACGTATAGCGAGCTGACATATCCTATGCACATGTTGAAAACCGCATGTGCTCCTATCTGGCAGATAAAAGTCATCGCCAGTATGTATATGTAATCCGACGTGCTGTATCCCAGCACAGGAGTTCCTGTAATTAATATGCCCAGCGAAAAGCACACCCAGCAGGCGAAGAAAACCAACAGTACGTAGATTCCTCCGTCTACCCGCTTTCTCACCGAATCTCCCACCGAAAAATACAGGCCCATGAAGAGAGCTGCCAGGAATGCCAGTATATTTCCCTTGAGGCTTCCTCCTGCGAAAGAGCTGTAATCAGCTCCCACGATAATCGCTCCTCCCACAAGAGCCACAGCTATGGCCGCCACAGATTTAAGGCTCACTTTTTTTCTGTATATGAAAACCGTCACCAGCAGCACCACCAGAGGATGGAGCGCCGCCAGCACGGAGGCGCTGGCTACGTTGGTAAATTTAACAGCGCTGAACCATGAAAAGAAGTGGCCGAACAAAAATGCTCCCGCCACAAGGCACCAGAAATAGTCCCTGCCGCTCACGTTTTTCAATTTTCCTCTCTTTTCATTATTTACCAATACTGGCACGAGGAAGAAGGGCAGCGCTACAGTCAGCCTCCAAAATCCCGTGACCATAGACGGCGCTTCCACCAGGGAGCCCAATATTCCCGATGTGGCTCCGAAAACCACCGCCACAACCGTTATTATCTTGGCATATCTGGCGATAAGCCCCGGCTTATTTTCTAATTTTTCCATTCTATCACTCTTCTTTATTTGTTTATTTTTTATTCATTCACTCTTTGTTCGTTTATTTTTGCTTTTGTCTCTGTGTGCAAGACTTGCGGCCTTTTTACGGCACTGCATGGTATCTTGCGCCCGACGGGTTCGTGTCCGGACGCCTGCTTCCCCGTCTCCGCTCAGACTGTTAACCCGCTCATCAGCTTTTTCAGATTGACGTCGTAAGGAGGCCTCACGATGCCTTTCTCCGTAATCACTGCCGTGATATATTCATGGTCTGTAACGTCGAAGGCAGGATTAAAAGTCTTTATCCCCTCGGGAGCCATGGGTTTCTCATACCATTTGCGGTATATTTCCTCGCCGTCCCTCTCTTCGATATTTATGTCTGCGCCCGAAAGCGTATCCATGTCTATAGTAGAAGTCGGCACATACATATAAAACGGTATTCCGAATTCCCTCGCCAATATGGCAACTCCTGACGTGCCTATCTTATTGGCTCCGTCACCGTTGGCGGCCATTCTGTCGCAGCCGACGACCACAGCGTCTATCCAGCCTTTTTTCATCACCGTGGCTGCCATATTGTCGCATATTAGCGTCACATCTACTCCGGCCTTGTTCAGTTCCCAGGCCGTAAGTCTTGCTCCCTGAAGGAGAGGTCTTGTCTCGTCGGCAAAGACTTTAAAGTCATATCCTCTCTCCTGCCCTAAATGTATGGGCGCAAGACATGTGCCGTACTTAGATGTGGCTATGGTTCCTGCGTTGCAGTGAGTGAGGATACCCATTCCCGGCTTTAAAAGGGAAAGTCCATATTCTCCCATAGCTTTGCAGGCTTCTATATCCTCTTCATGTATTTTCTCCGCCTCTGCAAGCAGCCTTTCCTTGGCTTCTTCCACAGAGCTTAAATGCTTTTCTTTCAGGCTTCTGATCATCCGCTTCAAGGCCCAGGAAAGGTTGACCGCCGTCGGCCGCGCGCTCTCCAGATATTCCGCGATTTTTTCCGCGTTGGCGATAAAGCCGTCTACTGAATCCGACTCCGATCCATACTCAGCCGCAGCCACGTAAAGTCCGTAGGCCGCCGCCACGCCTATGGCAGGCGCTCCCCTTACTTTCAGCTCATATATGGCATCCCACATATCTTCCTTGCTCTGTATTTCTATGTAAACCTCGTCTGCCGGCAGCTTGGTCTGATCCAGAAGCATCAACCTGCCGTCCCTAAATTCAAACGGAGTTATGTCCAGTGCTTTAGTTGTAGTTTTCATTTATAACACTCTCCAAATAGCTCAAATAATCTGCAATTGTAAGGATCGGCTCCCCACTGTAAGTATCTACACATCCGGCCACATCTTCAAACGGCGGCGCTCCCATCCAGTTTATCAATGCGACCGCGCAGTCATAGTCGTCATGATCAAAATAATAATTGGCTTCACCGGTTACATAGGAGAAGAAATCAGAAACACCATATATCTGCAGCGAAAACATCAGGCTGAACGTATTATCCATCGTATCGTCTATTCCGTCGTCACTGCTTCCCCCGTAGGAGCCCACGCTGTAATCCCAGTCGATTTTGTCTGCATTGCCGTCGACAGCTGAAAAATCAAGGCCCCCATAGTAATCCATATCCAGCAGCTTTTGCTGAGCTTCATCTATCTGCTCCTGTTCATCCATGTCATAGCCGGAGTCATAATGATCGTCAAATATATCCAGGTCGTCGTAATCGTAGGAATAGTCGTCTGAATCATCGCTGCTGTAAGAGCTGTCCGAGTGGCTGCCCAGAAAATCGAAGCTGACATTCTTCGAGGAATCGACTCCCGCAAACATCACTGCTGCCACTATGGCAATCACAAAAATTGCCACGCTGATTACCACTACGGTAAAAACCAGTTTTTTGTTCTTAGGCGTATACTGCACTCTGCCAAAGGGCTTAAAACTTCCTTTGCTTGTTTTTTCTCCGTTTTCTTTTTGTTCTATGTAGTCCTTGAGACGCTCAAAGCGAGCTTCTCTCTGCGCTTTTGTTGAAGACGGCGCGCTTCCCGTCAAAACCTTGTAAGCCTCTGTCGTCTGTCGTTTCTTTTTGGCCACGTATTCAGGATCGTCTCTGTAGTCGTCGGAGTCCAGTTTGGCCATGCGTGTTTCGTAAGCTTGCTTTATCTGTTGTCCGGTGGCGCCCTCTGTAAGGCCTAATATTCTGTAATAATAATTCCTGTCCATCTTTACCTCTTTGTTTGTAGATGTTGAGCTCTTTTACTTGCATATGTTGAGTTTTGCCTACATACGTTTAACCCGTTTGCTTGGTATGAGTTGAACTCTTTCGGCAATTTTTTGCTGCCTTGCGGCGGCTCTGAGTTCTCCCGATGTCTTTTTTATCTACCGGTGGATTTTGATTTCCTCCAGGGTTTTCTTTTTGTCCGCCTGCCGGCGATTCTGTTTCCCTTAGCAGCTTTCCTCTTGCTGGAAATATCGCTTTGCGGAAGTCTCTCTTTTTCACCGCAGATTTTGATTATCTCTAAACTTCAAACCAATTTATCTGCATTATTTGCAATGTTGTAGAATTTGCAAATTTCTTGAAATCCTACAACATTTCTTCCTTTAAAGACGGTCTTATGCGGTGGAAAAATGCCCAATGTTATAAAATTCCTGGGTTTTCCGAAATTCTACAACACAAGTCAGAAATCATGTTGCATTTTTCTCGGAAATTTTTAAATTTTACAACATTGCTTTGTTTTTACGGTAATTTGAGGTTATGGTACGATTGTAATGTTGTAAAATATCATGATTTTTAAAAATTTCTGCAACATTGAGCAGCGGCACTCCACTTTTTACCATGAGCTCCCAACCATAAACTGCAGTTCTAAAATTAGGCTTGTAATTTTGTTGAAATTATGATATATCTGGGCCGCAATGTTGCAATGTTGCAGTATTGTGACGTTGTAGTGCTGTTATGTTGTGATGTTACATTTTTGTAGTTTTATGGGAAATGTTGTACAATTCTTTATTTTATCTGATTTTTGCCAACATTTTTTGTGTTAAGGCGCGTCGAAATTTGTCGGATTGGCTATGAAATGGGGCAAATGTTGCCATATTTTTCATTACTTGAGAATTTGACAACATTTTTTTGAAAATGTGTTGGCAAAATCGCTGTAAATCTTAAAAATGTACAACATCGACAGGTTTCGACGCCCTAAATCCTATCAAATAGTGGTTTTCTCTATCAAAATGTTGTCATTTTTCCTTCATTCACGATTTCTGGCAACATCAAGCCATTATTTCGTTTGTTCCCTATGTTCGATAAAGGGCAAAGGTTTGAAATTATTCATTCCAACGCCCTCCAGTTTGACAAAAGGCGTTTCAATGTCCGCTCTCTTGCGGTGTTGCCGTCATGCTTCATTGCGGTGAAGTCGGTATGCTTCCTCTCGGCGCATCCGGTACAATCTTCTGCGGACATTATACCACAATTTTTTCTAAATGAGAAGTTTCAATATTCCGCCCCCCTCACCACCGGCTCCCCTCTTGCACAATATTCCATCGTCTCCTTTGCATGTCAATATTTCTCTTCAACCCTTGATATGAGCCCGTCATTTTAGTATTATTAAATTAACCTTATTGATATGATGAAATCCGATGCGAGCTTTTTGTCGCCGGAGGCATACCCCGTTACTTTTACATCATGTCGGAGCGCTCAATTCCACAATTTGGAGCGTCTCCAGATTCCGGCGCGCTCAATTTCACAATGCAGAGGGCGTAAATTCGGCAATGAGGCCGATATTTCGAGTATATTTTGTCATTTTCAGAGGTGGATGCCAAAACAGGCCGGCGTTTTACAGATGCCAGAGTAAATTTCAGTTCGCGGGCTTTCCAGCATACCGAGGGACAATCTCACCTGCATACTATGCGTTATCCCGCTATATCATAAAAAATACATGCAATTTATGGAGGTGCAAAATGAAATTTTACATTGTTGACGCTTTTACAGAAACGCTTTTCGGAGGCAATCCGGCAGGAGTAGTCATTCTGCCTGAGGGAGAGGATTTCCCAGCAGACGATGTAATGGTCAAGACTGCCGCCGAGCTCCGCTATTCCGAGACCGCCTTTATAAAAAGGCTGAATGAAAAAGAGTTCAATATAAGATATTTCACGCCTGCTGCAGAAGTAGACCTCTGCGGCCATGCCACGATAGGTTCGTTTAAAGCTCTGCTTGAAGGGGGTTATATAGAAGACAATAAAAGCTATATAAATCACACGCTGGCAGGCGATCTGAACATAGAAGTCAGGAACGGCTTCGTGCTGATGGATATGGCCTCGCCTGTCAAAATCGGCGAGATCTCGGAAGAAAAATCTTTGAAAGAGCTTTACGAAATCATGGGACTCGATTATGAAGAGCAGAAAGAAAAAGGCGTCGTTCTGATTCCACAGCTCATTTCCACAGGTCTTCCTGACATAATGATGCCTGTAGCCTCGCCTGCAGACCTGGAAAAGATTTCGCCTGACTTTCCGGCACTGTCAAAGCTTTCGGAAAAATACCAGGTGGTCGGAGTTCATGCGTTTACAACCGACTGCGATGACGCGACATGCCACGTCAGAAATTTCGCACCGCTTTATGATATAGACGAGGAAGCTGCCACAGGAACTTCCAATGGAGCTCTGACCTATTACGGCTATTTGAACGGATTCATCAAAGCCGGAGACGACTGCAGGTTCGTGCAGGGCGAGAAAATGAACAGACCATCGCTGATTCTCAGCCACATCGAAGCCAGCGGAGAAGAAAACGGAGAGACAGAAAACGGAGAGGCAGAAAACAACAAAGCTTCCTACTCCATACAGGTCGGCGGCAGTGCTGTAATGCTGGCGGAGGGTGACATTAAGCTATAATACAGTGCAGAGCGACTGCAACCGAGAAAAAAATAAAAAAGTTTAAAAAATTTAGCACTCACCTCTTGACAGCGCTAACAAAAGGAGTTATATTATATGTATAGCAAGGAAAAAAAGAAAATACGGAATGAAAGTTCCTGAAAACTTCCCGCTATAAAAAACATATTACAAGGTATACTATCCTTTGAGAGGACAGCATAGTTAATAAGAAGGGGTGAAAAGTTATGTTGATGCCTAGTATTTATGGAAAAGATTTGTTTGAAGATTTGTTCGATCGTTCGTTTGGCCGTCCGTTCGCCGGATTCAAAGCGGACCAGATGATGAGAACAGACGTAAAGGATACCGAAAACGGTTACGAAGTGACCATCGATATGCCGGGTGTAAAGAAAGAAGACATCAAAGCTGAGTTGAAAGACGGCAATCTGACCATTAGCGCAGTATCAGGTTACAGCAACGATGAGAAAGATGAAAATGGAACCTATATCAGGAGAGAGCGTTACAGCGGCTCCTGCAGCAGAAGCTTTTATGTCGGAGAAGCCGTAAAGGATGACAATATCAAGGCCAAATTTGAAAACGGCACTTTGAAGCTGATGATTCCGAAACGTCAGCCGACTATTGAGGAGGAAAAGAAAAAATATATTCAGATCGAGGGCTAAAATTATAGGCTAAATTTATAGCCTGAGTATAGCCCAAAGCAAATAGAACACAAGTGCCGGACTGTCCGAGTCATAACAGAGACAGTCCGGCGTTTTTTAGCTTTCTACAGTCAGTTTGCGTATAGCCGTCTTATAAATTTCCTTTGCCAAAATCAAATCTTCCGTCAAAATATATTCATTGGCCTGATGCTCAGTAAGTTCACGTCCGGGTAGCATCGGACCAAAAGCGACAATGCCATCCATAGCTCTGGCATAAGTTCCGCCGCCGATTACGGCAGGCGGCCGCATATCTTTCGTATGCTCCCTGTATGCCTCAAGCAACTTTGTGATAACCGGCCCATCTGCATCCATGAAGACGAAAGGCACATCAGAAAGTAATTCTATCTCTACATTTTCATATCCCAATGAAGCAAGACGTTCTTTAATGCCTTTGATGATGTCCTCTATTTTAAACGTTACGGGATATCTGACATCGGCAGTCAACATGATTTTGCTTTCTTCGGTATGTACGAGTCCGAAGTTGTATGTTATTTCACCGCTTTCTTCATCCGCGGCATATCCGCCAAGACTCTTGCCGTTACATTCCATTTTGATACAGTCACGGAAAAAACTGCTGAACAGGCAGTCTTCGCGATCTTTGAAATGCCCCATAATCATGCTTATGGCATTTTGACCATCCCATGGCGTGCTTCCATGAGCGGATTTTCCCGGCTGGCTGTAATTATGCAAAGTTCCGCCGCGGTCGCGGAAGGTTGCTTCACATTTATCAGGCACCATGTTCACTGCATTTCCGCCTGATATTTTCTCAAAACATGTTTTACTTTTATCGAAGGAAAATCTGACGTTAGCAATTCCCATTTCTGCATATATGGCAGGAAAATCTGCATCTGGAGTAAATCCGAAGCTCACAGGTTCTTCAGTAGCTTTATAATATTCCATGTCTTCCCAATCGCCCGTCTCCTCGGCAAGGCCGAAAATAAGGCGTACTCTTTTATTAAAATCAACACTTTCTTCTATGAGCTCTTTTAGGGCATGGATCACAGCCACGGCAGGGCCTTTATCATCGGTAACACCTCTGCCGTAAAGCCTGCCCTCCTTTTCACGCAGTTCAAAGGGCGGAGAAATCCATCCCTCGCCAGCCGGTACTACGTCGAGGTGAACGAGGATTCCTATCAAGTCTTCTCCCTGACCTATCTCAGCATATCCGGTCATATTTTCGCAGTTTTTAGTTCTTAAGCCGTAATTGCGGCAAATTGTCAAAGCTTCATCGAGCACTGCCGCAGTCTCTCTGCCGAAAGGCGTTTCTTTTGATTCTGTCCTTTCAGAAACGCTGGCAAACCGCACAAGTCTGCGCAAATCATCTATCATTTCTTTCATTTTTATCTCCGAAATCATCTCCAAATTCTCGTTGTTCCTGCGCGCTATGACAAGCAGAGCTCGAATCTTGCGCACGCCAGAGTCGGAGAAAACCGGCCCTGAACTCATGCCTCAATTATCTTTTAAACGGCCTATATTCTATATCAAATCCGAAATGTTTTGGTCCGAAACATGCCAGGCCCTCTTCGGTAGTCCATACTTCAGGTGAAGGCAGTGCGAGAATGGTCATCTTTTGTCCGAGGCCGAAGTCCGGCGTAGTAAGTGGATTTCCGTCGTCGCCGATCATGCAGATCAAATCGGGAGCCATGACGTCCACCTCTCCGTTTCTGTAAGAAATGATATTTTCATTCTTGAGCCAGATTCTATAAGTTTCTCCTGCAAAATTTTCTTCTCCTTTAAGGTATATTTCACCGAAGTTGAAGCCGTCGCGCGTTTCCCAAGGGAAATCCGTTACTCTTCCCTTGAAGAGAATTTTTCCCTGTTTTGCCTCAGCGATGGCTTCGGCAACGTCGCGTCCGCAGTCTTTTGATTGGCGAAGCACGGCGCCTATCTCCTGAGCGTAAGTGATCATTCCCGGGATTACAGATTCTTTGATGACTCTTCCCACATTGGCGTGGTCGGCTACTCCCACTATATTATCACTGGCCACGGCTATAGCCCGCACGATGTCCTCTCCACGCAGATCTCCCTGAACGTTTTTTATGACCATCTTTTCACCAAACTTAGTAGCTACTCCCATGGGACAAATAGGTACGTTTTTAACATAATAAGTTGAATGCTGCAGCTCAGGCACCGACCGGCCAGCCGGGTCTGCGTCTATCAGCGGAAGCCCCTTTTCCAGCGCCGCGTGAAGAGCTTCGGCCGTGTTGGCTCCGCCCAGCTCAGTTGACCCTACGGCATAAAATTTCTTCCCCAGCACATCCTCCAAGGCCTCCATTGCAAGGACAGCTGGCGCTGTATCTGAAAGCTCGAAATCTTTAAATCTTTCGTCTCCCTCTCCGGACGGCGCTCCACAGCTATAAGGAGTGACGACGTATTCATCATCGGGAAGCTCATCCAGAGAGATGAGTTTAAGCTTTTCCCCCTTTTCAAAATGCTTTTCCATGAGCTGCAGACCTTCTTCAAGCGATCCGCCTCCTCCTGTGCCAAGCACGGTACATCCGTACAAAACATCTATTATATCCTGTTTGTTCAGTTCTCTCACTTTTCTGCCTCCCCTACGCTTCCTCTTTTTTCAAGGTCTCTGCCAAGCCGTCTCTTGAAGTTGATGGGAAGATTCTTTCAGCGATAAGATATATCACTCCGCCCGCGATAATTCCGGAAAATTCTATACCTATCAGGTAGGCTATCACAGTACCGGCTGCCCATGAGATAACACCTGCCCAGTTGACTCCGTCCTCAGGCCTGAAATTTTCTTTCTTTCCCTTGCCTACTATCCAGTAATCCGCTATGATTACCCCTCCTATAGGGCACACCACGTATGACAGCATGCTCAGAGCGTTCTCTATTTGTCCCAGTATACCGACGTCGCAGAGAACTATTCCGATGATTCCGCAGACCAGCGTAGCTTCACGGCGTCTGTTGTCTTTCAGTTTGAACGCCATTACTACGTTTAGCCCCGCGCTGTATGCGTTGGTGGCGTTGGTCGTCCATGTGGATATTGCCATTGCGGTGATTCCCAAAACCGGAAGACCTACGTCTATCAGCACCATGCTGACGTCGTATTCTCCTGATATTTTAGTGAGCAGAATACCCATGACGAGAGTTATCACACCCATAGGGAACGTACCGTAAAATACTGATTTTACAGTATCTTTCCTGTTTTTCTGGAATCTCGTATAGTCAGCTGCGGTGATAGTTCCTACTGCAGTAAAGTTGAACGACAAGGCAACGCCTCCCATAAAGCTCATGGTCTGTGTCGTTTCAACTTCCAGCCCGTCGCTACCAAAAGTCTTGAACGCAAGATATGTACCATACAACATGATTATCATCAGCAGCGGTATGGATATCTTATCAAGCTTTTCGAGGGCTCCTACTCCAAATATGGCTGTAATCAGCATGATTACGCCCCAGATGGTGTTTGATACCACCAGCGGGATTTCGACGCCGGTCATCGCGTAAACAGCATTGCTGAAAGCCTCGCCGCATACGCCGTTGTTGATACCGAACCAGCCGATCATGTTGACGGCGAAAATAGTACTCACGATAAATCTTGCCCCTGATTTTCCGAAGCCTGCCTCACACGTCGTACAGGAAGCCACTCCCAGATCGCATCCTATTATACCTGTGGCGACCATTCCTATCACCACCACGAGATAGCCGAGAGAACCTGAAATTATAGCAGGCCACAGCGGCATCTCTTCCGCCAGCAGCGCTCCCAGCAGAAAGGCCGGTACACATACGCATATTCCTGCCTGTACGAACGCAAGTGAAACCCAGTCTCGTCTTTCATCTTCCGGAATCGCAGTGAGCGCCATCACTTCTACTGCTTTCTTTTCTTTCTTCATTGTTCCCTGTGCAAACAGCACGCCCTTTCTTAAGATTTTTTCCATTATAACGCAAGCCGGCGCGCATAGCTTTATGCGTGGAACAGAAAAAATGCTTCATTTATTGTGCTTAAGCATAAAATTATTGTAATTTGCTTACGCAGATAATATAATATTCCTATATTATTTGTGCAGGAGGTGTATCATGAGCATTACTGTAAGGGACTGTCTCAATCTTCCCTCGCTGAGCTTCGGCAAGGTATCGGCCGGAGAAGCTGGTCTGGAAAAAATCGTTTCATCAGTTTCAGTGGAGGAATTTTACGACTTTTTTGACTTAGATGTCTTCACGCTCAACGAGATAGTTATATCGGCCTTTTACAATCTGAAAGACGACGTCGACAGTCAATATGAGGCGATCAAGGAACTGGCAGATACCGGCGCTGTCGCCCTGGTTCTCTTTTATGTAGGAAAGATACTGCCGCGTATAGATAAAAGGTTAAAGCGTCTCGCAGATGAACTTGAATTCCCTATCATTGAAATCACGGGAGACAGCGGCAGACTCAAATACAGCGACGTCATTTCTGATGTGATGACGGCTGTAATAAACGACAGAAACACTTCCCAGGATTTTGTAAATTCAACGAAAAAAAGGCTGCAGCAGCTTCCTCTTGAACTTAGAAATATCGAGAACCTCCTCAACATGATTGCTGATCACTACAAGTGCAGCATCCTCCTCACCGGACCATCGCAGCTGTATTTCTGCTCATCCTATCAGCCTGCTTTCGGCCCATCTGCTCCTGAATTTTTCTGGAGCCAGTTTCATGGCAGTCCACTGGGATATGAAATGAAAGACGTGATGACGGACGATAAACTGATGCATATCTACAAGACAGACTTTTCACATTCCGGAAGCACGGGAAACACGCGCCTCACGCTATACGTTTCCTGCTTCAATACGGAGCTTGATGAAAGTATACTCAGCGATATGTGCATATGCATCCAGTTTTTCTCCACCGTCTGGGGTTACTCTCTGGAACTTGCATCTCCGGAAACTCTCCTGTCGCTCATCTTCAAAACCAGCAGAAACGCCGCCAATCATTATTTGAAAATATCTGCAATACCTTTTGAAAGGATTGCAAACCTGATTATCGTCTCTCCTGGAAACAAGGATATTTTAGTTATGAAAGAATCGCTGGCAAAGCGCTTTGCCGAATACGGCAAGTTTTTTCTCTGCGCCGTAATAGACTCTCAGATAATAATTCTCACTTCTATGGACTTCGCCAGCAGTATGGACAATTCTCTTACAGACGACCTATGGCAGCTGGCCGGCCAATACGACGAAGAGGCTTCTTTTTTCATGTCCGGCGCCAATAAAGATCTTACATCTTTGAAACGGACTTTCTCCGATTACAGCCGCAGTCTCCCTGCGCTGAAGAAGATTTTCCGCAACAGGCGTAACCGCGACATACATGATATAATGCTGTGCCGTGAAATCATCGCTCTTTCCGAGCAGCAAAGCAAGAAAACGGAGTACCTGTCGCAGATCATTGATGCGCTCAAAGACGACGGAGACGATCTTCTGGAAACGCTCAGCGTTTATCTTCTGGACTGCGATTCAAGACTGAACCTTGCAGCCAAGAAGCTTTTTCTCCACAGAAATACTGTGGCATACAGGCTCAATAAAGTACGGCAGCTTACCAACACGGATTTTAGTCTCATGCCGGCGGCCTATGATTTTTATACGGCGATGGCTCTGTGGCGTTATCAGAAGGTTTAGAGGGCTTATCGCCGGCGCACGGATTGCTTGCCGCTGGCGCACGGTCAAAATCAAATGTCAGCACATAAAAAATCCCGAAAGCTCTGAAAAGAGTTTTCGGGATTTATTTTTTCCTCGCGGATTTGATTTTTCATCGCGGGATTGATTTTCCTCGCGGCGTTTATTTTTATGCCGCTGTTTTATTTTTTCCACAGTCCGTGCAGGTTGCACCATTCGTAAGCTGCTACCAGCTTGTCTCCGTCGGCAAGAGCAAATTCAGCCTCAGGTTTTTCACCCGGTTTCAAAGTCTTTCTCTGAACGCCCTGCTCTGTTTCTATAGCGATAAAGCCGATGTAGTGTTCCTCAAGCATAGGATGCTCCACTTCGCCTACGGCTACCTTAACCTTGTTGCCATCAACAGTTACTACAGGAACGTGCTTTTCTACGGCAGCGTCTACTGTTCCCGGAACCATCTCTTTCATCTTCTGGCCGCAGCACATTACAGGAACGCCTGTTTCCTTAACGAATTCGATAATATTTCCGCAATGCTCACAAATATAAAACTTCATAACTTATACCTCCATATTAAGTAGTTGTATATTATAATATTACCATAATAAGGACAAATTAAACAGCCTTAAATTTTATGTTTATTTCAGTTCCCTCGCCCTCCGTGCTGTCTATGTCCAGCTCGCCGCCAAGATAGGCTGCGGCGTGCTTCACGATGGAAAGGCCCAGGCCGGTGCCTCCGGTAGCTTTGGAATGGCTTTTGTCTACACGGTAAAATCTTTCAAAGACTCGTTTCAGGTCGCTTTTAGGGATGCCTATGCCGGAATCTTTGACCGTCAGCAGGCATTCGTCGCCGATTTGCTTTACCGATATTTCTACGGTTCCGCCCTCTTTATTGTATTTTATGGCGTTGTCGCACAGGTTATATATTATTTCTTCCAGTATGGTCTCTGCGCCCATTATGCTCACATGACTTCCGCTGACATTGACGGTGACGCGAGCCTCATCAGCCTTTGCCCTGAGCCTGCGGGCCACGTCTTCCGCACTGCCGAGAACGTCTATTTCCTCCTGCTCGTCGGGCACGGTGTTTTCGTCCAGCTGTGAGAGCTTGATTATGTCTTCTATCAGCGAGATGAGTCTTGCAGATTCTTCTTTTATGGTAAGTGCAAAGCCTTTGACGTCTTCAGGCTTTACCAAGTCTCCGCTCAGCATATCCGATACTCCGTAGATAGAGGTGAGCGGCGTCTTCAGTTCGTGGGAAACGTTGGAAGTGAATTCGCGGCGCAGCTTCTCGCCCCTCTCCTTTTCCGTTATATCCAGGATTATCAGGATGGCTCCGGTCACCTTTCCGCTGTCGTAGACAGGGTTTGCGATGATTTCGCAGATAGACTCGTGGAGCGATAACGTCGTCCGGCAGTTGTTTCCGGCGAGGGATTCGGTGACGGCTCTGCGGAAAGCCTCGCTCCTGTTGAGTCTGAGCACAGTCTCAGACTTGCCGGCTGCTTCCGCCTCCAGCATCCTTATGGCGCTGCTGTTATAGGTGAGGATTTCCATATCTTTGTCTATGATGATGAGACCCTCGGCCATATTTTCCGTTATTATCCTGAATTCATTCTGCTGCTTCTTGAGGTTCTCCATCTGGCGGCGTATCTTGCTGTTCTGCTGATGTATCCTGTGCAGCAGGGGCACGATCTCTTCGTAATTTTCCCTTATATCAGGAGAATCTAGGTCTATATCGTTGATAGGTTTGATGATCCCTCTGGTTATGCGCGCGGAAATGACGGCTCCAAGAGCGACCAGCACCACAACTATCACCAGCACCATGCCGAAAGTATCCAGGATCAGAGCCACTTGTGAATAATGGCTGGAGGATAATCTCAGTATGTCTCCGTTATCCATCTTAAGCGCATAGTAACGCGTGTCCTGCGCCATGGTATTGGAATGTCTTACAGCATATCCCTCACCGTCCGCAAGAGCCTCTTTTACTTCTTCTCTCTCAATGTGACTGGACATCTCGTCAGAATTGGCTTCGCTGTCGAAGAGGACTTCGCCGCTGCTTTTTATCAGCGTTATACGGCTGTCGATGTTGCTCGCTTCTCCCACTCTCTTCAGATATTCAACACCCTCATTTTCAATGGCAACCTCGACCATCTTGGCTTCGTCTCTCAGCTCGTCGTCTATCTTTTCTCCGAGATAATCGTACATGACGCCCATCACAAGTCCGGTGCATGCAAGCATCGTAACGAGGGAAACCAATATTATACCTGTAAATATCCTTTTGGTCATCAATCAGTTCCTCCAATTCTGTATCCTATTCCTCTTATGGTCTCCACAAGGCTGCCGCACTCCTTGAGCTTAGCGCGGAGCGTCCTTATGTGAACGTCGACAGTCCTGTTTTCGCCGTCGAACTCATATCCCCATACATCACGCAGTATGGCGTCCCTGGTGAGAACCTTTCCTCTGTTCTGCACCAAAAGGCAGAGCAGCTCGAACTCTTTCAGCGTCAGAGTCACGTTTTCTTCTCCGGCTTTGATTATATGCTTGGCAGGGCAAAGATAGAGATTGCCTATCCTGTATTCTTTCTCGTCGCTGACAGGCTCCGTCCTCCTGAGAAGAGCCTTTACCCTGGCGATGAGCTCCATGGTGCCGAAAGGCTTGGTGACGTAATCATCGGCCCCTCCGTCCAGACCCACGACTTTGTCGTATTCCGTGCCCTTGGCCGTCAGCATCATTATCGGCATATTTCTGGTTTCCGCTCCGCTCCTCAGCTTGGAAAGGACTGAAAGGCCGTCTTCTTCGGGAAGCATGATATCTAATATGGCCATGGCAGGCTTCTGTTCTTCCATGGCAGACCAGAACTCGCTGGGCTTTTCAAACCCTTTGGCGTCGAGTCCCGAATTATTGAGCGCATATATGACAAAATTCCTTATATTATTGTCGTCCTCCAGTAAATATATCATCTGAATTCCTCCGTCTGAATCAGTTTTTCTCCTCGGATTTCTCGTCAGGCTTTTCGTCGGGATGCTGTCCCGTAATGCTGTAGGCGACCCATTCCCCTATGTTGGTAGTATGGTCGGCTATCCTCTCAAGATACTTGGCGACCATCAGCAGGTCGAGATAGAGCTGTCCTTTTCCCGGTTCCTCTGAAATCATGACGATCAGGTCGCTCTTGACTTTGTCGAAATATCCGTCGACTATGTTGTCATCCACTATGACCTTTTCCGCCAGTTCCAGATCTTTCTTGACGAAAGAGTCTACGCTTTCTGTGACCATCGACGAGGCAGCCCTGGCCATCATCTGCAGATTGTCTTCCTGTGGAATTCCCTCCCCCTCTTCTATGTATCCGGCGATTTCAGCTATATCTTCGGCGTGGTCGCCTATCCTTTCCATGTCGCTTATCATCTTGAGGGCGGAGGAAATCACCCTCAGATCTCCCGCCACAGGCTGCTGCTGCAGCAGAAGTCTCATGCAGAGATTCTCTATCTCTCTTTCTTTCTGGTCTATCTGGCGTTCAGCCTCGAAGGCTTTTTCGGCCATATCCATATCGCCCTTGAAAAGCGCCTGCATCGCATACATCACAGCTTCCTCGCAGAGAGCTCCCATTGTTATCAGCTCTGCGTTGAGGGTCTCAAGCTGTTGATCGAATCTGTTTCTCATAAAATCACCCAAACCTTCCCGTAATGTAATCTTCCGTTCTCTTATCCTCAGGAACGGAGAACAGTTTTTCAGTATCGTTGTATTCCACTACTTCTCCCAGGAGGAAAAAGGCGGTTCTGTCAGAAATTCTCGTGGCCTGCTGCATATTGTGAGTTACTATGACTATAGTATACTTGTCTTTCAGCTCCACCGCAAGGTCTTCAATTTTTGACGTAGAAATCGGGTCCAGCGCAGACGTCGGTTCGTCCATCAGGAGAACCTCCGGCTCCACGGCCAGAGCTCTGGCAATGCAGAGCCTCTGCTGCTGACCTCCGGAAAGTCCGAGGGCGCTTTTTTTCAGTCTGTCTTTCACCTCGTCCCAAATCGCGGCGTCCCTCAGAGATTTTTCCACTATCTCGTCAAGGGCGACTTTGGAGCGGATTCCATGGGTCCTCGGTCCGTAGGCTATGTTGTCGTAAACACTCATCGGAAAGGGATTCGGTTTCTGGAAAACCATACCCACTCTCTTCCTGAGCAGATTAACGTCCATGTCTTTATATATATTTTCTCCGTCCAGCTTTACTTCCCCCTCTATGCGGCATCCCTCCACCAGGTCGTTCATCCTGTTGAGAGTCTTGAGAAGCGTGGATTTTCCGCAGCCGCTGGGGCCGATGAAAGCTGTTATCTCTTTTTCTCTCATATCGAGATTTATATTTTTTAACGCCTGAAACTGGCCGTAGTATAAATCAAGATTTTTTACCGTTAATTTGTCCATATAATTTACCTCTTCATCTACCTCTTGCTCGCAAGTTTTTTCGCCGCCACGCCTGAAAGAGCGTTTATCAGAATTACCACCACCAGCAGTACCACCGCCGTCGCGTAAGCCTGCTCGGTGTAAAGCCCCTCGTTCATCAGAGCGTACATGTGCACCGACAGGGTTCTGGTCGACGCGAACAAGCTGTCCGGCACCACCGGATTGGTTCCTGCCGTAAAAATCAGCGCAGCCGACTCCCCTACGATTCTTCCTATGGCCAGTATTACGCCTGCCAGGATTCCCGGTACCGCCGAGGGAAGAACAATTTTAAATACCGTCCTCAGTCTTCCTGCTCCAAGGCCGAAGCTTGCCTCTCTGAAAGAGTCGGGAACAGAGAGCAGCGCTTCCTCAGTGGTCCTCATTATCAGCGGCAGTATCATTATAGCCAGCGTTATGGCTCCGGAAAGCAGCGTATATCCCCAATCAAGAGTCAGCACAAACAGCACGTATCCGAACAGACCGTAGACTATCGACGGTATACCGGAAAGCGTCTCGGCCGTTATCCTCACGACTTTGACCAGCTTGTTGCCGCGTCTGGCGTATTCCACCAGATATATGGCCGAAAAGACTCCCAGCGGCACTGCCAGCAGCAGCGAAAGAGCCGTCATGATCACGGTGTTGATGATAGCCGGCATCATCGAAACATTCTGGCTGTTGTATTCCCAGTCGAACAATCCCGGCAGCGTCAAATTGGGAATTCCGTTATAGAGTATGTATATGATGAGGAACACAAGAACTGTTACAGTTATCAACGCGCTCAGGCAGACCAGCAGAAACAGCAGGCCTGAAAGCGGACTTCTCTTGTATTCCTTCATTTTCTGTGAAAAACTTCTGCCGCCCATCAGTTGTCCCTCCTTCTAAGCAGAGAGAATGAAAGATTTATTATCAGGATGAAAACGAAAAGCACGACCGCAGTGGCTATCAGCGCGTTTCTGTGAATACCGTCCGAAGCGTATCCCATCTCCAGCACTATGTTTGCCGTCATCGTTCTCACTCCGGAAAGCAGCGAATCAGGTATTATAGCCTGATTTCCCGCTATGTATACCACCGCCATGGTCTCGCCGATGGCTCTTCCTATACCCAGGATCACGCCGGCCAGTATGCCCGACTTGGCTGCCGGAAGCATGGTAAAGAACACGCTTCGCTCGTGGGTGGCTCCCAGCGCGAGGGAGCCCTCATAATAGCTCTCAGGCACAGCTCTCAGAGAGCTTTCCGCAACTCCTATGATCGTCGGTAATATCATTATGGCCAGCAGTACAGAGGCGGTCAAAATGCCCTTGCCGCTGCCGCCGAAGATGTCCTGCACCACAGGCACGATCACCATAAGGCCGAAAAATCCGTATACTATGGACGGGATTCCGGCCAGCAGGTCTACGGCTGGCTTTAATAATTTATACAGTCCTTTGGGACAGAACTTTGCCATGAAAACGGCGCAGAGTATGCCTATGGGAACACCCAGAATGATGGCTCCCGCCGTCACGTAGATGCTTCCCAGGATCATCGGAAAGATTCCGAATTCACCCTCGAGAGGCTTCCACGTCGTTCCGCCCAGAAAATCGAACACGCCTATTTCCGCTATTGTCGGAAATCCCTTTGAAAATAGAAAGGCGCATATCACGATAACTGCAATTATGGATACCGTGGCAGAAGCCATGAAAATATATTTCATGGCTGTTTCAGAATATTTCTTCATTTTTTTGCCTACCTTTTGTCATTGTTTGCTAATGCTTTTATGAAGACCGGAGTTCTGCCTACTCCCAAGTTGTCGTCTCGCCGGTGAAGATGCTGCGAATCTGTTCTGTGCTCAGGTCGTCAACGCTGTTTTCAGTGTTTACAATCACTGCGATTCCGTCCAGGGCGATCTGCGTCTGCTCAACGCCTTTTGCAGTCTCTTCATCTTTCAAGTCTCTTGAAGCCATTCCTATATCACACGCACCCTCGATGGTGGAAGTGATTCCGGCTCCTGAACCTGTCTGCTGAATTTCTATCTCTACTCCGCTGTACATTTCCTTGTATGCGTCAGCCAATACTTCCATCACCGGCGCTACTGAAGTTGAACCTGCAAGGACGATTCTTCCGGTCAGTCCATTCTGCTGAACATATTCTGCAGGGTTATCTACGTTTGAAATGTATCCTTCGCTGCTTATGATGTCCTGACCTTCTTTACTCATGATGAAAGTTATGAAGTCTTTTGCCAGGTCGCTGAGCTCTGATCCCGTAACTACGTTGAAAGGTCTCACGATAGGATAGTCGCCTGCTTTGATGTTTTCTACAGTAGCTTCAACTCCGTCCACCTTTATGGCCTTTACAGTGTCGTTGAGGGAACCCAGGGATATGTATCCGATAGCATTTACATTGCCTGCCACTGTGCTCATAACTACGGAAGTTGAAGAAGAGATTTCTGCGTTGGCAGTAGTGTTGTCCTTGTCGTCTACTTTGATTCCCATCAGCTCGGTGAATCCGTCTCTCGTTCCTGAACCTTCTTCTCTGGAAATAACGGTGATTTCTCCGCCTTTCGCATCGCTGCCGCTGTCGTCGCCGCCGTTGCCGCAGCCTACGAGTGCAGTGAATGACATCACAAATACTAAGATTAAACCAATTACTTTTTTCATTTCATTTTCCTCCTAGAAAATATCTTAATTTGTTTTTTCCTTGTTTACATCTCGTAGTATACTAAGTCAATGTTAAGTGTGAAATCTCGTTTTTGTTAAATGTGGGTTAAAGATTTTTGGAGCTCGGCTTACGTATTCCGTCCCGGCTCGCGCGGTTTGAACCGGGGGTATGCTTCAGGTTGCTGACGGCTTCCGCGGTCTGCCTCAGCTTGCACAGTCTGTCTCAGCTTGCGTGTCTCAGCCTTTTCGCCCTTATTACTGACTTTCTTAAATTATACGCATCTTCTGCTTGGTCATATTCATGGGCTCAGGATTTTAGTATCTGCGTTAAAAAATAAAAAACGCGCGCGATTTTGACACATTCTCCTGTTCGCGCACGCTTGCAATTTCACTTATAAATTCGTCTCTCTGTCTTCAGTCTTCCCCTTGCTCCGCTTTAGACGCTTCACTGACCTCCCGGCAGCTTGCCGGCCAGCGGCCGGTTGAAAGATTTTTTCTGGCCTTTCAGAAGTCTGCGGATTTCTTCGGAGGCAGACGACACCTCGGCATAGAATTCTCTGGCTGACATTCGCGCCGCACCGTCGCCGAGAGCCGCCATCTGCACAGGCATGTCGGAAGTAACGACGGTCACGCTGAAATCTCTTCCCATTCTGTACACGCTCTCTTCTATGAAACGGTCCGCTGTCTGTGCCTCTTTTGTATACACCACCTTGAGCTCGCCGTAATCCTGCACGCTGCCCTTGCTGCCGCTCACCTTGTATCCGTCAAAGACGACCGTCATGCCGACCTTTTTATAAGCGCGGTAATTCTCGAGAATCTCTATCAAGGTCTCTCTGGCGGAATCTATATTTTCCCCGGCCAGAGACGACAGTTCCTCCCATGCGAAAATCACATTATAGCCGTCGACTACGAAATAGTGTTCGCCTGCAGTTTTGGACGCTTTCTTGAGCTGAGGAAACTCTCCGCTCATTGTCTGCGGCCTTGCAGGCTTTCTGCTACCCCGGGAAATACGCTCCCGCCTCAAAGACTCGTCCCGCTTGCTCCTGCCGTAGGTCTTAAGAAATATTTCGTCCAGTTCTTTCTGGGAAACACTCTCCGCTGCGCCGCCGACCGCCGCCGAGCTTGCCGCCCGCCTGATTTCTTCTTCCTTTATATATCTTCCGTCCTCTGCCAGCCTGTAGCCGCTGTCCACATGGGCCATTTCGTCCACCTTTTCCCAGCTGACCAGAGTAGCACTGCCGCCGGTGCAAAAAACAGAAGACGCAGGATTTTCCAAATCGCTTTCAAAATTATAGCCTTTTTCTTCTATCACTGTCTGGCTTTCCTGACATTCTCCGTACCCGCACGGAAAAGCGGAGAATCTTCCCAGGCCTTTCGTATAAGCGAGAACCTCCTGATGATAATCTTTGAGGTATTTCACAGGCCCTCTGCCGGTTACAACTGATATATCGTTATTTAACGATTCAGGTGCGTCGCACGAAGCTCCCAGCCTCTGCATGTCGGAAAGAACTCGCCCCACGCTGGCGCCGGGCACTTCCGCGTAGAAATTGCATACCGGCTCCAGCAGGATGTTTTCCGCTTTGCACAGACCCTGACGCACGGCTCTGTAGGCAGCCTGGCGGAAATCTCCGCCCTCGGTATGCTTCAGATGAGCTTTTCCTCCTATAAGCGTTATTTTCATATCGGTAATAGGCGATCCCGTCAAAATGCCCAAATGCTGACGTTCCTGCAGGTTTGTCATTATCAGCCTCTGCCAGTTCCTGTCCAGTTTGTCCTCGCTTACGGCCGTATCAAAGACGAGACCTGAGCCGCGTTCCAGCGGCTCCATCAGTACCTGAACTTCCGCGTAATGCCGGAGCGGTTCAAAATGGCCTATGCCGATGACCGGCCTGGCTATGGTTTCTTTGTATATGATTCCGCCCTCGCCGAAGTCTATGTCCATATCGAATCGTTCTTTTACGATATGTTTGAGAATTTCAAGGGAAAGCCGCCCCATCACTTTGACGTGGATTTCCTGCAGCGACTCTTTCCACAGAATCTGAAGCGTAGGCTCTTCTTCCTCGATCTGCCTGAACTTCTGAAGCGCCGAAACCGCGTCAACGTTTTCCGGCAGGATAACTCTGTAGGTGAGCGCCGGTTCAAGCTGAGCTTTCACAGAGGATCTTTTTCCCTCCATTCCAAGACCCTGACCGGCATAAGTCGCGGAAAGGCCTGTGACTACGCAGACCGTACCGGCATGCGCCTCCGGGACTGACTCAAAGCTTCTTCCTGAATAGAGCCTTATCATGTCGATCTTTTCATCTTTTCCACTGTAAGATACAGGCATACGGCTGTATATCCTGCCGCCCGTTATCTTCATGTGAGTCTGCCTTATGCCTTTCGAGTCTCTGCTTATCTTATATACTCTGGCTCCGAATTCTTCAGGATAATCAGGAGAAAGGGTGAGTTTCTCCAGAGTACGGAGGAACTCGCTCACGCCCTCGAGCTTCAGCGCAGAGCCGAAGCATATGGGAAAAAGATTTCTCTTTCGTATGGCAGAAGCAATCGCCGCTTCAGAAAGCTTCTCTGTTTCCAGAAATTCTTCCATAAGTCCCTCGTCGCAGACCGCTGCTTCTTCGCCGCTGGCCGCCTTTCCGTCCCAGAACTCCGCAAATCCTCCTCCCAGCCTGGAATTCAGCTCGTCCATGATCCTTTGCTTGTCCGTTCCCGCCTGATCCATCTTATTGACAAAGATAAAGGCCGGAACGCCGTAGGCTTCAAGCAGTCTCCACAGAGTGACCGTGTGACCCTGAACGCCGTCGGCTCCGCTTATGATGAGGACAGCGTAATCAAGAACGCCAAGAGTTCTCTCCGCTTCCGCGCTGAAATCCACATGACCCGGAGTATCCAAAAGAGTAAATTCCTTATCGCCGCAGGAAAACCCGGCTTCTTTGGAAAACACCGTTATCCCTCGGTTCTTTTCGATGGTATTGTTATCCAGAAAAGCCGTCTTATGGTCCACTCTGCCCAGCTTTCTGATAGCTCCTGAAGTATATAAGATCGCTTCTGAGAGGGTCGTCTTGCCGGCGTCGACATGAGCCAGGAGACCGATGCAGATGTGCTTATTTTTTTTATTTGATGACGTATTTTCCACGAAAATACCCCTTTCTGCGCTGTGATGATTACTGTATTATCATAGCACAGAAAGGGGTGAAAGTCGATATGAGTTCATCAGGCCGCATAACATAAAACGGTTTTGCTGAATTGCACCAACTTAAATATCCACTCCCAAGATTTTGAGCTGTTCCATTATTTCTTTTTCGAGAGCTTGAATTTCAGTATTGTCCTGCTCAAGCTGCCTGCATACCGCGGCTATATCGACAGGAGCTTCCTCTTCAAAAGTATTTACATACCTTGGTATGTTCAAGTTGAATTCGTTTTTCTTTATCTCATCATAAGACGCAACGTGCGCATATTTATCGATGTCTTTGCGCAGTTTGTACGTTTCCACGATTTTTTCAACATTATCATCGCTGAGATTATTCTGATTCTTGCCCTTTTCAAACTCTTTGCTGGCGTCTATGAACAATATATCCCTAGTCTTGCGGTTTTTCTTGAAAACTAAAACAACTGTAGGGATCCCCGTTCCGTAGAACAAATTCGCAGGAAGTCCTATAACGGTGTCGAGGTAATTCTTTTCGATAATGGCTTCCCTGATTTTTCCCTCGGCGGCGCCTCTGAACAAAACACCATGTGGGAGCACTATCGCCATGGTTCCCGTGTTATTAAGATGATAGATACTGTGCAGTATAAAGGCGTAGTCTGCTTTTGATGCAGGCGCCAAATTACCGTATTTTGAAAATCTTTCATCTTTGAGTTTTGATTTTCTGTTATCCCACTTGGCAGAGTACGGAGGATTTGCCACCACCGCGTCAAAGCTGCGGGGCTGGTCGATGCCTTGTCTGTCAGGGCCGTCAGGCCAATCTTGCTCCAATGTATCGGCATTGTTTAAATTCATGTTATTAAACGATACGTTGTGCATCATCAGATTCATTCTGGCGAGATTATACGTCGTCGTGTTCAATTCCTGACCGTAGAATTTTATCGCGCCCTCTCTGTCGCCGCCTGAAAGTTCTTCCCTAACGGTCAAAAGCAGAGAACCTGAACCCATGGCGGGGTCGTATACCATAAAAGAATCATTTGACACTTTCACGTCTGTTGTCACTATCTTGGCAAGAATTCTGCTTACCTGATGAGGTGTATAAAATTCCCCGCCTTTCTTGCCGGCGCTCGCAGCAAACTTACCAATTAGATATTCGTAAATTTCACCCAGTATGTCTCTTCCGTCTTCGCTCTTGTATTCGATGTCGTCCACCAGTTTCACTATATTGTTTAATGACTTTGCTCTGGCAGTCGTTGAGTTTCCGAGGCGCGAATCTCCGAGATTTATATCGTTGAAAATCCCCCGGAAGTCTTTATTTGATTCTTGATTGAGCTGGGTGTTTTTATTAAAATGGTCGAAAATAGTCTGATAATCGCTGGGGATTATCTGGGCTTCGTTTATCTTCTCATTAAGAGAAGCCCACGTGTCTTCAGGCTCAATGGCATAACCAAGGCTTTCTGCAATATCTTTAAGATACTCTTGCAAATCTTCTCCGCTTGCTTGCTCTTTGTAGGCTTCATTGACTGTCTGGCTCTTTTCTATGTCGATTACTTCGTTTTCAATCAGATATTTTTCCTGATGTTCCGACAGGTATCTGTAAAACATGAACGCCAGAATATAGTTTTTAAACTCTGCCGCGTCCATATTTCCTCTAAGTTCGTTCGCCATCGCCCAAAGCTTGCTTGCTATGGTAGTAACATTATTGTTCGCCATAATTTTTTCCTCGCATTTTAAATATTTATCTATACAAACATCTGCTGCAGTAAGCCTTTTTTCAGTTCTTTCAAATGTTCCAGCCGGTGCTTGTGGAGAGTAATCAAGTTGTCAAAATTGCGGAAATAGGCCGCGATTTTTTCTTGCTCTTCTAAGCTTGGCACCATGGTTTCTATTCCACTAAAAGCATTGTATTTTAAATTCCATGTATCTGACGTAAGGCCTTGTGAATTAACTTGAAATTTATGCAGCATGTTTTCAAGCTTAAAAACGTATGAGAAGAATAACGAATCAATTCCATCTTCAGGAATCAAAACCGTATATGCCGGGCTCAGAATTCCTTTATATGGCGAAATGCCGCTAGCTCCCTGCCACATTCTCATCGTGTTATAGGCGATATCGCCAATTTCAACGCATTTATATTTTGATTTATCCTCACTTGAATTATCGTGTCTATCAAGTTCCGTAAACTTTTTAACTCCGTCGTTGATGGTAACTGAAATCAATTCGCCGTCTGCAGAGCGTTCTTGCCTTTCAGAAAAGCAATCTCCGAGTTTCCGTCTTTCCCATTTACCTGTAAACCCCGGGAATCTAACTTCCGGCACAGTTTCTCCCTCTTTAGGAAACATCTTTTGCAGCATACCCTTTTTTAAATCTTCTAGATGTTCCAGCTTTTGCTGGTGATGGGTGATGAGGTTGTCGAGCTGTTTTAAATATGTACCGATTACTTCTCTTTCACCATACAAAACAGGCATTGTAATGTTTTGCATCTTTAATTCACTGGCTTTCACCAATGGCTGTCCTGTTCCAAATGAAAGCTTTTTTATATTAAAATTCAACAATGCATAATATATAAAGTCAAGCTGCTTTCCTTGAATAAATACTGTATTATCACTGATTTTCACTTTTCCTGAGTGCCGATAAAGTTCACCAGCATTTGCTCCAACACGGGCAGTCAACAAAAAATCCCCCTCATAATCGTATGCATCCTCATATCCAATCACTGATGTTGAGCCAAGAATTTCATATTTCCCCGACCCACTAGCAACAAATTTGCTTTTACCCGTATCAACAGACTCCACTTCATCTATAAGTTTCCTCTCTTCCCACTCGCCGGTGAACTCGGGAAACCGCAGCTTAGGAACCTTTTTTTCATCTTTCGCCGCACCGTGTTTAATTTTATTGCACTCTGTTTTGCCGTTATCAGCTTTATTACCCATCTTTTTTATATCCTTTTTTATGCTACAGTCAAAATCAGGAGTTATCTTTTAACATTAAATAAATCCATGGTTTTACATACAAAAACTTATCAATCTGCCAGCAGCCAGTCAATCAGATTCAATGACTTAATACCGTCGTAAGAAGAATCTAGTCCCGTATCAAGCGACAAAACGATCTTTTCGTAATTGTCCCGAATCTTACGCAGAGGTGCAAGTTCTCTTTTACGAACCTCTTCGCTCTGCATAGACTCCGTAACTTGGATGTACTTCTTATCGTCTGCGGTCGTTGCGATGAAGTCCACTTCCAAATTGCCAATCTTCCCAATCGACACGTCATAACCTCTTCTCAGCAGCTCAAAGTAAACGACATTCTCAATAGCATGGCCGCTGTCCCGGTTGCGGAATCCCAGAAGATAATTACGCAGGCCAATGTCGACGATATAGTATTTGCCAAGCGTCCGCAAGTATTCCTTTCCCTTTATATCAAAACGCTTGATTTCATAGAAAAAATAGCTTTCCAGCAATGCGCCGATATATGCCTGAACGGTATGTGCGCTCGGAGTTCCTTTCCGCTTTCCATGCTCTAACAATCCTTCATTTATCAGCGTATTTCCAATGGAAGAGGCAGAAACGCTGTTCCCTATATTATCCGCAAGGAATAAAACAATCTTACGCAGAAGCAGCGAATCAGTAATCCGTCTCTGGCCGCGCCGTTTTTCACGCTCCAGAATATCCCGTACCACCACTGTGGAGTAAATACCATCCAAAAGCGCTAATGCTTTTTCTTGATCCAGTCCGACATCCGCGATTCCCGGCATCCCTCCAAAACGCATATAAGAATCGAATGCTTCCCGCAGATCATAGCGTTCTCCATTTTTATCAAACACTTGCTTTCGTGTGCCGCCCAAAGCGCTGTCGGCTTCATGCAGCTCTAAATCGTGAAAATCGAGAAATTCACGAAAAGAGAGGGGTAGCATTTTAATTTCAACACATCGGCCCGACAGATAGGTGGAATATTCGGAAGATAGCAGATACGCATTTGAGCCGGTGATATAAATGTCGCAATTGAAATCAACGCGGAAAGAGTTGACCGCATCCTCCCATTCATTGATTCTCTGCAGCTCATCAAAGAAAAGGTACATACGCTTGCTCTGAACGACGCGCTCTTTCACGTAGTAATAAACCTCATCCGATGTCATGCTGCGAAAATCATGAGATTCAAAATTCATCTCAACTATCTGCTCCGGCTCGACGCCTGTTTCCAGCAAATGCTGAATCATCAGCTTAAGCAAGCTGGATTTCCCACAGCGCCGAATTCCTGTAATAACTTTTACAGGCTCCGTATCCTGGAAGCCTATTAGCTTATCAAGATATCTTTCCCTTTTTTTAAGTTCATGCGATTCCATCATGATAGGTTCCTCCTGTCATATTTATTATAGCATAAATCTTAAAAAATAATCAAGTTAATGCTGTAAACAGCATAAATTTCATCTCTAATTCGCCGCCAGGTCGTCTGCACCAGCTGCTGTTCTAATTCGCCGCCAGGTCGTCCGCCAGTTCGTATATAGCGTCTCTCAGTCCGTTCCGGTACTTGATTTTAGACATGTTCCGCACGTCCTCGTCGTAGGCTAAAACTCTGTAGCTGCGGCTTCCGTTTGTAACGATATCCTGAATCCGCCCTGCATCGTCCAGGTCCCGCTGTCCGTAATTATGGCGTTCAAACAGTAACCTCATTTCTTCGCCGGAAATTATATCTATGATTCCCCATTTAATTCTGAACTCCTGAAAACGGTATTCTAAATTTACGTTGTTCGCCTCATTTATAACGCTTGCGCTTTCGTGTCCTATCTTCGCCGGATATTTGAAATTCGGGTCTGCAGGATAGCGTCCGTCTGCGATAGCCTCTGCCGCGTTCATGATCTTAAAAGCGTAGGCCCTGTCCTCAAGGCCGTTGGCAAATTGCTTTATTTTCTCCTTTGTTTCCCGGGCTCCGGTCTCATCCTTTTCGTGAACTTGGTTTAAAAGTTTTTCCACCAATTCTGTCAGGTAATCGTAGTTTACTTCTACGTCCTTCACATGGGTCATCTTGAGCTCGATTTGAACGACCGGCACTTTCTTATCCCTTGCAATGCGCTGCTTGAGTTCGTTGCTCAGTACTGTCGTGAGCATTACCTCCTCTTCCGGAGTCATGCCAAGGGCGATGACAAGATCGTCGGGATTCTCGTAATCAAATCCTGTTTTCTCACCATTGACGATTTCAGGCTGGTATTGTTTGAGCTTAGACATTCCCATACTATACTCTTTCAGCTTGACGAACATCTCTTCCTTTTTCTTTTCACTGTCGGGAATCTTCTGGAAATCGTCCGTCATACTTCTCAGCTCGCTTACGATTTCTTTGACCGATTGGAATAAATCGTCGAACGGTTTTTCTATGATACCGTTATTCTCATTTGATTCCTTGCTTTCTTCGGCTGATAGGTCTGCCGAAGCTTTGTCTGCATATATGGCGAGAGCTTTATTCATCAGTTTTTCATTTTGGGACGGCCACCTGTAATTTACTATTCTTCCCCACGGCTTTTCCTTTCTGTCGGAAATCCTGTTAGTTCTGGAATATGCCTGAATAAGGCTGGCGCCTCTCAGCGTTCTGTCTACGTAAAGAGTATTAAGTTCAGGCGCGTCGAAGCCTGTGAGGAGCTGATCCACTACGATTACTATGTCGAGATATTCTCCGTCACTTGATGTACGGTTCAGGCGGCTCCTGACATCTTCTGCATATTCTTCGATATTTTCCAGTCCAAATTTCGTTTTAAAATCTCTATTGTATTGCTTGATCGCTTCATGCAGGCTGCGATTCGTTTCAAGCTGACTGTCATTATTTGAAGTATTCAGACTAAAAGTAACGGCAACTTTAAGCGTCTGTTTTCCCGCTTCCTTGTTTATCTCGTTGACGCGCTGAAACTCCTTATAGTACATCATCGCCATGGGGATGCTCGCTTTGCCGCCGCCCACATGGGTCGTAAACAAAGCATTGTACTTGCCGTTATTGGAACGGTTTTTCCAGTTTTTAAAAACATCTTCCACAACAAGCCTGACGTGTTCTTCATTTTCATCGTAAAAACTCGGTTCTATAGTGTCGTCAATGTCTTCGTCAGTAAGATTATTTATCTTTTCTTCAATCTGCCTTTCGCTCCAATTCGGATGTCTAAGCTTGTAGAATTCAGGTAAATACTGGGTTCTCACCGCCTCCTCGTCGAGGGTTGTCTTGAAATCCACTTTAAATCCGAGAACATTTCCATCGGCGATAGCATTGCGTATAGTATACTCATGAAGGCTCTTGCCGAAAATATCCTCTGTACGCATGCCTGTAGTTGTCTCATCAAACATGGGCGTTCCCGTATATCCCACCCAGGCGGAATATCTAAAAGCTTTCTGAATAGCTGCAAAATTGTCTCCGCCCGTGCTCCTGTGCGCTTCGTCTACGATGAACACAATGTTTTTATCTGGCGCTTTGAAGTTTCTGCGTTTAACCAAATTCCCCAATTTCTGCACAGAAGTCACAATGATCTTGTTGTCCTTGCTTTTCAGCTTCCTGCTCAAATCAGCCGTATTTCTGGTGTCTTCAACACTGCCTGCGTTTAGGTTACCGTCTGTATCTCCATCAGGGTCATAGGCGCTGTATCTCTCGCTGGTCTGCTTCGTAAGGGCAATTCTGTCAACAACGAAAACAACCTTGTCCACATTGGGCAGACGGCTCGCCAGCCAGGCGGTCTTGAAGCTGGTGACAGTCTTGCCGGAGCCCGTAGTGTGCCAGATATATCCAAGCTTATTGTGGCCGGACTTGAAATCAGTGCGTTTGATTGCTTCAATGACTTTCTGCGTCGCATAAACCTGATAAGCTCTCATGACTTTAAGCGTTTCTTTGTTCTTAGTGCCGTCGAGAATCATATAGTTTACAGCCATCTGGTGAGCCATAGGAATACTGAGCACCGAATCAGCGAACTCTTTCCAGCTGCGCACAACGGAATTATCCTCCCTGTACCAGTTAAACGCAAACTCCTTGCTGAACTCATCGTCCGTCGTGTTAGCCATATATCTTACGTCGTTAGGCGTGATAGCTATGAGGATCTGCAGCATGGAATAGATGTCGCTGTATTGGTTTTCAGAAATGTATTGGTGCATTTGATTGAGCGCTTCATCGACGTTATGCGTATCCGACTTTTCCTCTATCTGAATGACCGGGAGTCCGTTTATCAAAAGCGTAGTATCAAAGCACCGGTCTTTTTTGCCTGCTATCACGGCAGGTCTTTCTATCTGGTTGACCACCTGATAAACAGTGTCTCCGGCGCCTATTTCTTTCTGATCGAAAACGGTGAGGAACACATGTCTTCCATCATCCAAATCTATCTCGATTTGCGATACTCCGTTCAGCCCGTACAAGAACTGCCCTGCCTCATATGGGGTGCGCAGGTCGGAAATGATCTTCTTTACTTGATTAAATTCCACTACGCTCAATGGTCTTTCCAAGGTATCCTGATTATGCTGCTCAAGTATTTCCTTGAAATTTTTCCACAAAGCTTCAGTAGTCTTGATGCTCGGTTCGTACTTCCACATCTTTGTTTTTACTACGTAATCTCCTACATCTCTGAAAGAGCTGCTTTTCGTATTCGGCGCGCTTTCTCCCGCAATTGCTATTTTTTCATTTAATTTTCTCTCTTGGGAAAGATGTTGTATCAAATCTTTTTCAAAATCAAGTTCTTTCATTGCGAGCCTCCTCCAGCTTATAAAGCAAAATCTTTTTTTCCGCTTCTGCCACCCTGTTTTTCAACGCTTCCAACTTTAACTGCTTCAAATAAATATCTCCTATAACTTTCTGCTTTTCCAAGGACGGCAGCGATGAAATCTCCAGTCCCTTAAGTTGCTTTACAGTATACTTCATGACGGAAGATCCCTGAAGCCCGACGTGCAGCTGCCTGCCTACGTCCTGGTCTTCGTTTAAAAGATATACCAAAAACGCAGGATCTATGGACCCGTCTGTGAAAAGTTTTATATAATTCTGAGTATACAAATATCCTTCATGATTTTTCCCGACGATACAGGCAGTTCCCGATATCAAGCTGAATATGACGTCTCCCTCAAAAAGAGTCAGCACCTCGTCCGCAGTGCGAATTTTTTTATTTTCCGCCGTGTCAGGTCTGATGCCTGTGAGGTCTTCCGTCAGGTCTCCCTGACTATAGAGACAATACACTGGCGCATTTTCTTCTGTTGATTCCTTTATTCTGAACTGGGGCGAACCTCCCATGAATTTTACATGACTATACAGCTTCATCATATTTTAGTGCCTTTTCAAAATTACGTTTTTTATTTTTGTGGTTTAATAATAACACCTTACTTTCACTCTGTCAACAATGTTTGTAATTTTTTTAAATTACTAATTTATTTTTTTATCCAATCTTTTTAAATTACTAATTTATTTTTCATCCAATCTTTTTAAATTACCGATTATGTTGTTCAAATTTTTATACGCCTTATCTGCGAGCATTTGCTAAAGACCCCTGCTTTGCAGCACGCGCAAAAAAGGCTCCCCCTATCCGGAAGAGTCTCTGTCATGCTATTGCTTTCTTGCTATTTTGCGCTTGTGCGCTTACTATTTCTCAGCCTGCTGTTTTTCCGTGCCTGCGAACGGGTCTATGCCCAGCCTTGAGAGATATATTTCCAGAGCCGGCGCTATATACGAATTGACCGCCGCCTGTTTTTCCTGCCATTCATTCTTTCCACCGCTTTCAAAGCTGCCCAGTTCTATCAGTTTGGGCAGCATGGTCATATCTCCGCCGGTAAATTCGGTGACCATGTCCCAAAATTCTTTCGTCAGCGACTGGCATTGGTCGCTGTCCTGAGGAACATCGTTTTTCTGCAGTTCCAGAATTCTTTCGCTGATCGAGCTAAACCGCCTGATAAATGCTTTTCCGCTTTCCTCGTCAAATTTGTTCCTGATATGCTCAAGCGTATCGTCGTCAAAATATTTGATGAGAAAATAAAACTCATTATTGATTCGGAGATTTACGATGATATCGGCATATTTCTTGAAATCCACCGTCTGCATCTGCATCACTTCACGCCGCAGCTGTTCTATTGCGGAGAGCGAATCGTTCAGCTGCCTTATCTTTTCCTCTATTCCTGAGGCCTGTTCAGCGAGGGCGCGTTCGACATCGGCAGGAGTCTCTAAGGTGACCAGCCTGTTCTTTATATCGTTCAGGGAAAAGCCCAACGACTTCAGCGATATGATCTGATGAAGCATGAGCAAATCTTTATGCGTATAAAGCCTGCGGCCTCCCTCGCTTTCGGCTGACGGAGAAAGCAATCCCTCTCTGTCGTAATATTGCAGCGTGCGGACGGTCACGCCCATTTTCCTGGCGGCCTGACCCACCGTCATGTATCCATCGGGAATCGCTCTGTATTTTTCCGTCATCTTCCATTGTCCCTCTTTCATCTCGCCTGGCGTTATAATCCAGCTTTTTATGTATATTATAAATCATTACGCAGCGTCATAAACAAGCTTTTTCGGTATCGTTTCACAGACGAATAATATAAATGGATGTTTTATGGCAAAGCGGTTCCTCCCGCCGCAGCAATGCAATACTATTCGTCGCAGCAATAAAAATGCTGCGGCCGCAATGATGATTCACGCGCGCCGCAGCATCTCTATGTCTTGTGGTTTAAGACTATACGTTTTTAACCACTCTGCCGTTTACGATAACGACCTTGATGTTGTCTCCGTAAGCCAGTGTCTCAACCTTTTCCAGAGGATTTTCATCGACAGCGATCAAGTCCGCGTTCATACCTTCTCTGACCAGACCGATTTCTTTTTCTCTGCCGAGGGCCTGGGCGGATACGGCTGTCATCGAGTCGAAAATCTGTCTGCTGCTCATGCCGTATTGCTGCAGGCTGAGTATTTCCAGTCCGTTTTCACCGTGCTTCAGAGCGTTGATGGTGTCGGTGCCGTAGCCTATCTTTACTCCGTTCCTCAGGGCGGCATAGAGGGCTCCGTCGTGGATGGCGGCCATCTTCTGCGCCTTTGCCCTCTCTTCCTTGTCGTCGCTTTCAAGCAGCCGGTTGACTACCAGCATGGTCGGAATCAGGAAAAGCCCTTTTTCCGCCATCTTTTCGCACATCTCATCGTTCAGTCCGCATCCGTGCTCTATGGTATCTATGCCGGCTTCTATGCATCTGCGGGAAGCTTCAGTGCTGTGGGTGTGGGCGGCAACTTTTTTATACAGCGAATGGGCTTCGTCAACTATGGCAGTAAGCTCTTCAACCGTATAGTTGGGCCACTCGGGCTCGTCGCCGCTGGAGCCCATGCCGCCTGAAGCCATGACTTTGATAAAATCCGCGCCGTGTCTTACTTTCTCCCTTACTCCCTCGACACAGCCCCAGACTCCGTTGAAGCACCTGTCGCCTATGTTGAATTCAGGCAGCCGCCTGACGTTTCTGTTGGTCGACAAGTCTCCGTGTCCTGCCGTCATGGTTATATATCCGGCACAGGCGACGATGTTGGGACCCTCCACTAGGTCTTTGTTTACTGCGTCTCTTACGGCCACGTCCTCAGGCGTGTAATAAGTGGTATGGCCGCAGTTTCTCAAAGTGGTAAAGCCCGACATCATGGCTTTTCTTGCGTTGTGCAGAAAGTGCATCGCTTTCAGCGGCGACGGAGTGCACATGCGCCATATTCCGCCGGACATACCCGACTTATCCTTTCCGGCTTCGGCAGTCATGTGCACGTGCATATCTATGAGGCCGGGAGCCAGATATTTTCCGTCGAGGTCTAAAATCCGCTCAGCCTCGGGAAACGTTTCCGAATTGCCGAAGATACTCTTTATCTTTCCGTCTTCTATCAGGACATTCTTTTCCCGTCTGACTCCCTCTGCGGAATCCACTATGTTCACATGTCTTAACAATATCGTGTTCATGTGCTTCACCTGCCTTTAAGCTTCTTCATTTTTTGCTTCGCTTTCGCCGTTCTTTCTTCCTATCCTGCCGATAACTATGACAGCCGCCGCCAGAGCAAGGCCTATAAATGAAACAGAATAGCTCGGATATATGAGCAGTATTCCTGCCGCCGCACACATTACTCTGACTGCTACGTTGAGTTTCCTCTTAATAAAGCCCTCTATCGCGTAATCCATGAAGAATACACCGATTACGGCTGTGAGCATATCTATCGCTATCTCGACAAATTCTCCCTGACCGACCAGCGTAGGGTTAATTACGAAGAAATACGGTATCAGAAAGCCCGGTATGGCCAGCTTAAGTGCTGTGATTCCTGTCTTCATCGGGTTGGAGCCTGCTATGCCTGCTGCTGCAAAGGCTGCCAGCGATACAGGCGGTGTCAGCGTTCCCAGGATAGCGAAATGGAAGATGAACAGGTGGGCTGCTATAGGTTCCGCGCCCAGCTCAATAAGCGCAGGAGCGCACAGTACTCCCAGGAGAGTGTATGTGGCCGGTGTTACGAGGCCTGTTCCAAGGAGCAGCGCCGCCAGCTGAGTAAGTATGAGGGCGACCACGAGATTCCCGCCGGAAAATTCAGTGATCAGAGCGCCGACTTTCTGACCCAGTCCGGTCATGCTGAGAGTCGCTATAATAACGCCTGCCGAAGCGCATGCTGCTGAAACTGAAAGCATTGATTTCAAGGCCATCCTGCATGTCTTTCTCAGGATCTGCAGATTGAGCCTGGTATCTTTCTTAAAATTCGTTACCACCAGCAGCGCCAGCGTGGAACAGATTGCCGCCATCAAAGCCGAGAACTGCATAGCCATCAGGACTATCAGAATCACGATAGGCAATATGAGAAAAACGGCGTCTTTGAGGGATTGGCGTTTGTTAGGAAGCGAATCCTTTGGAAGTCCTACAAGTCCTTCTTTCGTGCTCCTTACGTGCACTGAGTTGAATAGGCTGATATAGTACAGTATGGCCGGTATGAGCGCCGCCACGGCGACGCTCCAGTAGCTCATATCCAGGAATTCAGCGATCAGGAATGCTGTCGCACCCAGAACAGGCGGAGTTATGGATCCTCCGGCCGACGATACGGCTTCGACCGCGCCGGCATATGTAGGCTTGAATCCCATCATCTTCATCAGAGGAATGGTGATGGAGCCTGTGGCCGTGACGTTGGCCACCGTGCTTCCTGAAACAGTTCCCATCATGGCGCTGGAGATTACGGCTACCTTGGCCGGACCGCCCGTATATCCTCCGGCTACGGAGAACGCCAGCCTCATGAAATACTGCAGCGCACCGCTGGCCTGAAGTAGCGCCGAAAAAATGAGGAAAGCTGCTATTTCTACTGATGCCGTTCCCAGCGTGGAGCTGAACAGACCCTCAGTTCCGACGCAGATCATATTTACAATTCTTGAAAATTCATATCCCTTATGGGCCAGTGCGCCCGGCATGTATGGGCCCACCAGACAATACGCTATGGCCACAAAGGCGATTATTACCATCGGGATTCCTATGGATCTTCTCGTTGATTCCAGTACGGCTATTACCAGGATAGTAAGCATCACTATATCCAGCGTGGTCAAGCTGTAGCTGAAGAATTTCATCCAGTTGGTGAGAGCGTACAGCGCAGCCGCCACTCCCACCACAGTACAGAAGATGTTGAAGATCAGTTCTGCCTTAGTTCCCTGCTTGAATATCTTCGACGGATAAACCATGGGAGCGGCAAACAGTATGACGCATACGTGGGATATTCTGTGTACCATTACTGTAGGCATGCCGAAGAGTCCTATGTATAAAGTGTATAAAACTATGCCTATGCTCACTATGGTGAACATGATGTTGATGATCTTTTTTCCGTCGGCGCCTTTTAATTTCACATCGTCTACAGCGCCTATGGAGCCGTCGTTGAGTTTGGCCAGAATGTCAGAGTTGGCGTTTTCTCTAGGCTCCATCGTCCTTTCTTCGTTGTCCTTTACTTTGCTTTTCAAGATAAGTTCCTCCTATCTTAATGAGACGATAAGCTGCCCTCAGCCGCCGTTTCGCAGGCGATCCGGGGCAGCTTTACAGATTCAGGTCGGGTGTTTTGTTTCAGACATTGTTTATTTCAGCTCTACGCCTTGTTCTTCAAAGTATTTCATCGCCCCCGGATGTACTTCGATCGGCATGCCGTCCAAAGCCTCTTCAAGAGTTATGACTTCAAATTCGCTCTTGACTTTGTAAATCTCTTCAAGATTTTCAAAGACGGCTTTCGTCATCTGATACACCACATCCTCAGGAACGTCCTTGTTTACTATTGCTATGTGTTTCATAGCCACCGTAGGGCACGAGTCAGTATCCATGATTATTCCAGGAACATCGTCTTTTACCATAGGCATGCTGATGAACTCAGGATAGGCTTCGAGGCACTTGTCTATTACGTCCTGTGACATAGGGATAAATCTGGTGTCTCTTGAGCTTGCCATATCTACCATGCTGGCAAGTCCAGGGGCTGCGGTACCTATGTACGCGTCTATATGTCCGTCTTTCATCTGGGTAAGCGCTTCCGACATGGTAAGGTATTCGATGTCGACCTTATCTACGTCGACGCCGGCCATCGGGAAGAAGATGTTTTCTGCCAGATAAACGTCGTTGCTGCCAGGTGCGCCTATGGCTACTTTCTTTCCCTCGAAGTCTTTCCATTCCTTGATACCGGATGATTCAAGGGCGATCGACCAGGTAATGCCGTAATGGGCGCAGAACCAGCCGTAGACGTTTTCAGTCTTTTCCTTGCCCTCGAAATCCGCTCTCGCTTCCCAGCCGTCCTTGCATACATTGGAAGAAGCTATGCCAAATTCTCTTTCACCGCTCTGAACGGTTTCCACATTTTCCACGCTTCCTCTAGGGCTGGTTACCGGAGTGAGGTTCATTCCCTCGATGTCCGTGTTGACGATCTGGGCTATTGCCGTACCGAGCATCATGTATCCGCCCGTGGCGTTCATGGTGCCCATGGTATACTGCATAGATTCTCCTGAAGTTTCTTCTTTTTTGTCGTCTCCTCCGCATCCTGCCAGCGTGAGCATGAGCATGCTGACGACCAGTACGACTGCCATAATTCTCTTGCGTTTCATAATAAGTCCTCCTTCATTTTTTGATAGCCTCTTTTGCGTGACCTCTATATAGAACGGCTTTCGCCGGCCTATAACTTATTTATACCGTTGGCCCGGCCGCGTCATACCGCCAGTGTCACCGGTTCACGTTGGCCCGGCCGCATCATACCGCCAGTATCACCGGTTCACGTTGGCCCGGCCGCGTCATACCGCCAGCAAAGCCAGGGCGCCCAGAACGGCGGCCGTTATGACTGTAGGGGCAAGTGTATGTCTGTATATCTCAGCTTCTTTTCCTGATTTCTCAGCGGCAGCCGCCACCAGGGCTGTAGTAGTCGGACCTATCGCGCCTCCCACCGATGCAGATACTGACTGCACGGCGCATATTATCGCCGGAGCCATACCGAGGGAAATCGCCGCTGTCTCCTGCAAGGAGCCGAATAATATATTGGCGTTGGTATTGCTTCCTGTTATGAATGCCCCCAGCACTCCGATAACAGATGACATGAAAGCATATCCCCGGCCGGCCAGCTCCACTATCGCTTCGGAAAGTATCGTGGTCATGCCGGAGTCCATCATGATGGACGCTGTGCATAGCAAAAGCAGAAGCGTGATCTCAGTGGACTTTATCTTATTGACAGTGGTCTTTGCTATAGTTTTTATGTCTCCTTTTTTGAGCAGACCAATCTTTAAATAATATACGACGCTGATGGCCGTTGCTATTACTATTATCGAAAATGGATATTTCAGGATATTGAAAGTTACATAGTCTTCTTCCGCTTCCACCATGACTCCGCCGGCCGATTCGTATCCCGGAAAAGAAAATGAAAGTTCGAGGCTAGGTTTCAGCAGGAAAAATCCTATGGACATGACGATGACCATTATGTAAGGCAGCACGCTGTCCAGGAGTCTCCCGTTATTTGCACGAAGCTTTGGAGAGTCGCAAAATTCCGGAGAATCGCAAAGCTCCGGAGAATTGCAAAGCTCCGGAGAATTGCAAAGCTCCGGAGAACGGCCATCGGCTGCATGGCACGTGGTTTGCTCACGGACCTCCGCCGGCTGAGCAGCACTGCTTTTCCTCTGTTTTCTGCTGAAAATCCTATGGGTCAGTATCATGACAGCAACGCCTATCATCCCAGTCACAAATCCTATGACAGAGACCATCTCCATATGAGCCATCGCAACCAGCGCAGCCGTCATCACCAGCCAGGCAGGAATTATATATTTCAGCCCTTGGGCAAGGAACTTAAAACCTCCGTATATAAAACAAACGCCCAGTCCGCAACATACCATTCCAACAGAGCCGAAATGGGACATGCTTATGAGCGTATCCTTTACAGGTGAATCGGTCACCAGATCTATAGCGAAAATAGAAGAACCCATGGAGCCGAAGGTTATGGCCCACGAATGGCCCAGCAGAGAGGCAGCCGCCGACTTGGCCACGTCAAATCCCGATTTGACCAAAATGGTGGTGGCTATTACTGCAGGCAGTCCGTATCCGGCGATCCCCTGCAGGAATGCTGAAAATGCCCATGTGATCATTATGAACAGGGCAAACTCGTCTTTGAAAACTCTGGACAGAAATCCGTTGATCACTTCAAATCCGCCGGATATATCGACAAGGTTATACAGCAGCATCGCGCCCAGCGCTATCAGACCCACGAATAGCGCCATTACAGCGCCCTTGCTCAGGGTTATCCCCATTCCCAGGGCTCCCGGCCTGAACCAGAACACAAATTCAACTGCTGCGACTGCGAAAGCTATCGCACTTGAGTATTTTGCCGGCAGGCTTATCACAAGCAGGCATACCAGCAATACCGCTATCGGTAATAATGATAATAAAAATTCTGCCATAATTCTCCATGTCCCTCCAAGAAAATATTACCATGGCCGCAATTTTCAGCGGTAATACCTTAATATCATATTCTCATACTTTTTTAGTATGACTCCTTGGGAAATACAGGTGTTATACTTTTTAAAAAGGACAGAAAACTACATACATAGTTTAGAACGGCAGGCTTTGTTATTCTTTTGCTTCCGAGGTAGATCTATGGATATTCGCGTACTAAAAAACTTCATGAAAATTGCGGAACAAGGTTCTATATGCAAAGCTGCCGAATCGCTGCACATTTCCCAGCCGCCTTTGAGCCGTCAGCTTAAATCTCTGGAATATGAGCTTGGGATAAAAATTTTCGAGCGTTCTCCCAAAGGCGTACAGCTCACGGAAAAGGGTCATCTCCTCTATAAAAGGGCCGCGTCCCTGATTTCCTACAATGATCTCATCATACGCGAACTCACGACCAACACCGACATAATACGCGTAGGCGTGACCACTTCCCTGGTCGAATACGCCCTCGGCTACGTAAAGGAATTCAGCAAAGACAATTCCGTTTACTTTGAATTTACGGAGAAAAACACTTTCGAGCTTCTGGAGCTTTTAAAAAACATCATGCTGGACATGGTATTCATGCGAACTCCTTTTGAATTCGACAGCCAATTTACTTCCGCCAAGCTTGCCGACGATTGCCTGGTTGCTATCGGCGATCCGTATTTTTTCAGTGATGAGGAAAAAGAAACCATCTCTCTTCACCAGCTGCAGGACACTCCTATCATCACGGTAAAGCGCTGGAAAAACTATATAGATTTCGCCGCAGAAAGCGACGAGCGCACAAGCCTCGATTATCATTTTGTATGCGACGACAACAGGACTGCCTTTTCTATGGCTCAAGGCGGCATGGGCGTAGCCATACTTCCCGGATCTATTACTAACTTTTATTCTGAGAAAACTCTCCTGACCAAAGAGATACAAAGCGTCGAAACGCTCAAAAGCGATATTTACATCGTCTTTCCGGCCGTCAGAACTCTCGAACCCGCCGCATCTGAATTCGTAAACTTTATCATGCAGAACCCGCAAAATCTCTGATCTTCGACTCAGTTAGGGCTGCAAGGGTGTTATGCATCTTTTATTTTTATGTCGGCAAAATAAAAAAATTCCTGAAATTTTTAAAAAACCCTGTTGCAAAACCGTCTTTTCTCCGTATAGGTATGTAGAAGCGGAAAAAAGGCTCCCGCGAGTTGCCAGTGAAAGGAGGTTTCAAATAATATCAGTTATAGTTTTGGACAAAGAATAATTTTGCAAAGCAGTATGATTATTCAAAAATTATTTTTGTGTGAAAAGAAAAGGATAAATAAAATGAAGGAAAGAATGTCACATAAAGTAGTATCAATATTGCTGGTTATTTCAATATTCACGGTATCAGGTCTGGCGGCTTTTGCGTCAGAAAACATCCCTGCTGAAAGTGAAAAAGTCGTTTGCTCCACTACTCTCAGCCATACACTAGCTTTTAGTATAATAAATGGATCAGAAGAAAACGGCGACAACGGCAGCAACAGCGGTATAACCTTATTTGGAAATGAACGGTATAAATATAAAACAGTAATAAATTACGGTTCGTGGGAAAAGCGAAAACTTTCACAATTTCAAAAGCTCAAGCCAAGACTTCAGCTGCTTATAAAAATGCTGTATTAACCGCTGTTGCCCTTGCGATAGGATCAACTGGCGTTGCTTCTACCATTATCAGCTCAATCGGAGCTTATCTGGTAAGTACTTTCTATAACGATCCTGATGATGCCGCCGGAACCTATACTATACAAAGACGCAGCGCAACAAAATATCAGCGTAATGTGCTTACAGGGCATAGCGCAATTATTGATAAAGGTTATCAGTTTAAAATTACTCACAAGAGCAAAACGGTGACCAAAACCTTTTGGTATTAAAAGTTTGTAATATTCTGTATATCTTGTGCTTATTTCAGAGAACCCATCGACAAATACTGTTCACCAGTGGTTTTTAAAAATATCATAGAGTCACGAATGTTGCGGCTCTATATGATAAATCATTGCAAATATTTCTTGTTTAGTTATAATATTCATAAAAAGAGGTATCGAAAATGAATCGCATTAAACAATTCAAAAAAGATAAGCGAAAAGCATGGATAATAAGCTTAATACTTATCGCTTTAGCTTACGTCATAGTAAAAGCTGTATTTGCCGGATTCATCAGCCCCGTAATAGGTATACTTCTGTGCTTTCCGTTAATTATAATATGTATATATTTAGACGAAAAGCTTGAGAAATATTGCAAAACCGAATTCCCTATACGGATTTTCAATGCAGTTGTCACGTTTATCATCGTATACATCGCGTTTTTCTCCTCTTTAAGTTTTAAGCCTGAAATAATGTGCGCTATAGGCTCACTCTATCTCACAGCAATAAGCTTTTATGAGTACAAAAATTATCCAAAGAAGATGGCAGAGCATGAATCCAAAGCAACAGACCATTGATATATCAGGTGCGGACACAAACAAAAAGGCCCTTTCGTTAGAAAAATTTTTCTAGCGAAAGGGCTTTCACATCATCTAAACTAATGTCTCTGTTAGATTTAATTTTTAACTCTTATAATCCGCTAATTATATTCAAATAATCTTGTTTCTGGCCTGCTGCCGCATAAATTATCACTTGCCGTTTTTTATCATCTATTCTATAAAAAACGAGATTTTTTTCCAATATTAAAACCATATACCTCTGCCGGCGGAGTATATGATACCTGGGCACAGTCCCCATATCAAGGTATTCTTCGAGCAGCATGAGACTTTTCTCCAGTTCTTCAAGTTTTTCCAATGCAGCATCTGAACCGAAGTTCTCGTTGATATGCAGAATGATCTGTCTTATCTGTTCATCTGCCGTGTCTGTACGGACGACGTTATATTTCATTCCGCCTCTCCCCTTAGCATTTTTCTTAAATCCTGAAAAGTGTTTTCTATAGGTTCAAGACGGCAATTTTTCACATCGTCCTCTGCATCAGCCAAAATTTCCAAAAGCTCAATCCGCGATTTCATTCTTTTATATTCTTCGTAAGACAGTGAAACAGTATCGCCGCGTCCGTTTACGGTAATGATGACCGCTTCTTTGTTTTCTCTGCACTGCCTTGATATCTCGCTGTAATGATTTCTTAAATCTGCTGATGGACGAATAGTTTCGTTTAATGTTATCATGATAAATCCTTTAGCTTTCCGTTGCGTCTTTAAAGTCTATTATTTCATCGCTCAGCGCTTCCGCGTCCTTCATATTGTGCGTGATCATTATAACCGTTTTTCCGTCCGTGTTTTTTTTCCACAGCCTGGTTATGATTCTTTCTTTGAGCTTTTCGTCCAGTCCCCTGAAAGGCTCGTCGAGGATAACAAGGCTCGCATCTGCGATGAAAGTTCTCCCCAAGGCAACCCTGTGGCGCATGCCTCCGCTGAGTTCCCCGGGTAGCTTCCAAAGCGAGTCGGATATCTCCAGAGCCTCAGCCACAGCCGCTGTCTTCGCTTCCGATATATGACCCTCGCGCATAGCAGAAATGGCAATGTTGTCAAACACGTTGAGCCACGGTATCAGCCTATCCTCCTGGAACAGATATGACAGCTTCCATTTATCCAACGTCTGTTCGCTGGCCATGCGTCCCCCGTCGCCCGGCCTGTTCCCGATAACTGCGCTGCCTTTATCGGCCGTCTCCAAACCGGCGATGATTCGCACGAGGGTAGTCTTCCCCTGGCCGGACGGGCCTGTCAGCGAAGTCACTTTTCCGCTCTCAAACTCCATGTTCACGTCTCTTAAGACTTGCTTTTCGCCGAAAGCCTTGGACAGTCCGCATACAGAAACGCTCACAGATGCCGAACCTCCCGCGAAGGCCGAGCCATTGGCAGAATCCGTATCAATCACCGTCGGAAAAGCGGTCGCTTCTGCGCTTCCAAAAGGTTCCGGCACTCGTCCTGCATGTTTGAGCAGCCGGCTCCCCGTATACGGTTTAATGCTCCATTTTCTGAGCAGCATGTTTATAAGTTTTTCCATTGCCAGACTCAGCAGGACGATCACCAAAATATACGAAAACAAAGTCGGCGTCTCCAGATAATATTTGGCGTTGATCATCTCATAGCCGAGGGAATGTTTCGGTATGGACAGCACCTCCGCCGCTACCACGGCTTTCCACGATAATCCTGCTGTGAGCCTGACGGCGGCCTTGATCTGCGGCATTATTCCGGGAAAATATATGTGCCTTATCTTCTGGAAAACCGTAAGTTCATACACCTGTGCCAATTCCAAAAGCTCACGGTTCATCGAATCCAGCCCCGACAATACGTTGGTATAGACCACCGGAAAACACATGAGAAAGCACACTGCGACCGCCACCCAGTCCGCTTCGGCAAGCAAAATAACGTATATTATCACTGCCATCACAGGCACCGCTTTGAAGAACCCCACCGGCAGGGTGAGAAAACTTCTCACAAGTCCAGAACGGCTGGCGGCCCATGCGGCCGCCAGTCCTGCTGCGAAAGACAATGCCATCGACAGGATACAGCGCAGCAGAGTCCAGCCTATATTCAGATAAAACTCTCCCCCGCATGCCAGTCCGGCCAGAGTCTTTAAGGTCTCAGCCACCGACGGCAGGAGCAGGCGATTATCTATGATCATGGCCAGTATCTGCCACAAGCCTATCCAGAACAGGGCGACGGCCGCCTTTTTCAGTCTTTTTTTATTTTTCTCTGTAGTACAGGTTTTCATCAGGTACAGAGCCTCCTACGGAAGACGGTTCCATGTCGAACATGGTCTGATTGAAAGCTTTAAGTATGTCTGCTCCTGCCGCAGTTCCCTCTTCGCCTGTATAGCAGGAAATTCCGCAGTTCGGAATGGCCGCTTCAGCTATTTCCGCATCTCCTATGAAGCCTTTTTCCACTATCAGCTGGGCTGCCTCAGACGGCGATCCGTTGACAAAGTCCACTGATTTCGCCAGGTCTTTCAGCAGGATTTCCAGATCTCCCGGCCTTTCTTCGACGAAAGATTTTCTCGCTATCAGCACACCCATAGGAAGTTCTTCACCGGTGGCTTCTTTCCAAAGCTGTCCAAGGTCAAACAGGGCTTGCACGTCCTTGCCGTTTTCCTCCGCGGCAGAAAGCGCTGTAGAGACGAACGGCTCAGGAATCATAGCTATGGTTCCCTCCTGGCTCAGCAGCTTGGCGTTTACTTCTGAATGATTTGCCAGCCATTCCACCTGAACGTCTTCATATATGGTAAGTCCGGCTTCCTCGAGGATTTTTTGCAGCACATACTCCGGAGTTCCACCCTGGCCGCTGGCCACGATGGTTTTTCCCTTGAGTTCTTCGACCTCTGTTATGTCTGCGCCGTTGCCGAGAATCTGCAGCATTCCCATGGCTATAGGCGTAAGGGCGACTATCTCTCCCTCAGTCTTGTTATAGAGAACGGAAGCAAGGTTGGATGGCACGGCTGCTACGTCCACTTCCCCGTTTATCACTTTGGCGGTTATATCGGTGGGCGCCTGATAAGCAGTGATATCGTACTTATCTTCCATGTCCATCATCTTTACGGCGGCCATTCCGGTAGGGCCGTTGAGCACTGCCATCTCTACAACTTCACTTACAGTATCTGTAGTTTTGCCGCAGCCTGTCATCATCGAAAATACGAGCGCCAGGCAGGCGGCTACATTGATTATCTTTTTCATATTGCACCTCTCAAAATTTTGATTTCTGGCTTTACTTAAAGCTAAACCCTGGAATATACAGTCTTTGTGCTGACTCCCCGTATAGCGCCCAGCTTGCCTGACAGCGCGCTGATTTCATCCATGGGAGCGTCGACTGCTACACTTATTATTGAAATTTTCTTAGGCGCGTAGGGCAAGCCCATGCGTCCTATGATGTACTGTCTGTATCGGTGAAGCAGGCTGTTGATCTGTTCTGCCGCTTCAATGTCCTCTACGATTATGCTTATAAGAGCTACTCTTGTTTCCAACTTCTTTCCTCCTTCACAAAAAAATTAAGCGCCGAAAAATATCGGCACTTATCCCATCCGTCTTATATAGCCTTTCCCCTCAGAAATCCTTCGGGCGTCAGTACCGCGTGTTATTTTATTTCATGTTTCCCTCAATCCGCGGAAGCAGACTCGGGAGTTTCTTTCGCTGCTGAAAGTTCCTGAGATTTGGAGCCTTCCTCAGACTCGGGAGTTTCATTTTTTTCAGCTCCCGGCGGCTCATCTTTTTTCTCTTCCTTGAGCTGAGGAACGATATGATGCGCGTCTGTAAGGAAGATATACAGATACATCATGGTTATGGCTCCAAGGCCTACCGTCTCCACATAGAGGCCTCTGCTGAAGAGCACCGCCGCGACTCCCATTATGCCCGTTATTCCGTAAATCATCATGGTGGCGCGTCTCTGTCCGTAGCCCAGATTCATCAGCCGGTGATGGAGATGGCCTTTATCGGCTTCCATGATTGGCTTCTTGTTGACCAATCTTCTCAGTATGGCAAAGAAAGTATCAAATATAGGTACTCCCAGCACCAGTACAGGGATTATCACCGCAAACAGCGTCGCGCTCTTGACTGTACCCAAAACCGACAGGCTGGAGAGCATGAATCCCAGAAAGAGCGAACCTCCGTCTCCCATAAAGCTTTTGGCCGGATAGAAGTTGAAAGGCAGGAAGCCCAGGGCTCCGCCTGCTACGGCCAGCATTGCTCCCGCCGTCACGTAGGTGCCGTGGATATATGCCGCGTATGCAATACACAGTGATATTATGGCCGCTGTACCCGCCGCCAGCCCGTCAAGGCCGTCTATGAGATTTATAGTATTGGTGATTCCTACTATCCACACCACTGTGATTATAAAGCACAGCGCGTCTCCCAGCTGATTGTTGCCGCTGCCGAAGAAGTTGGTTATAAACTCTATCCTTATGCCGTTCACATACATCACTATGGCCACAACCAGCTCGCCGAGGAATTTGACTTTCGGCGACAGATGCCTTATGTCATCGGTGATTCCTAGGATATATATGAGAAGTCCGCCGATGGTAATGGAAATTATTTTCGGGTCAAAATTAAGAAATATGAGCATGCTCACAGTGCTTCCCGCAAAGATGGCCAGGCCTCCGAATCTCGGCATGGCTTTCGTGTGCATCCTCCTATTGTCCTTTGGAATATCTATAGCTCCGACTTTCGGCGCCAATTTGATGGCAATAGGCGTTATCGCTAGGGACAAAACCAAAGCCGTCAAAAATGTTACCCACAAAGTGTTGTACATAAAACTATAACTCCTTAAATTGCTGTATCTCCTACAACTTTTCTATGGCAAGTCCGGCTTCGTCCAGTATTGATGCCGCCAGTTCGTCGGGGTATCCCTCTCTTATGACGATCCTAGTTATGCCTGCGTTTATTATCATCTTGGCGCATATCGCGCAAGGCTGATGAGTTATGTAGATCGTTCCTCCCTCGATTCCGTGTCCCATGGCTGCTGCCTGTATTATCGCGTTCTGCTCGGCATGAAGAGCCATGCAAAGCTCATGTCTCTGGCCCGAAGGCACATTGAGCTGCTGCCTGAGGCATCCTCCCCTGTCTTCACAGTGCATTATTCCTCTGGGCGCTCCGTTATAGCCCGTAGCAATGGCGTGGCGGTCCTTGACTATTACTGCTCCTACCTGTCTTCTCATGCAGGTAGAACGCTTTGCCGTGAGTTCTGCCATTTCCATAAAGTATTCATCCCATGAAGGTCTTTCCATAACGCGTCTCCTATTCGTAATAAACTTCGACCAAATACAGACCCTGCGGCGGCGCGGTGTGCCCCGCCAAGCTTCTCTGTCCTGACTTGATTATCGCTTTTACCTGCTCAGGCTTTTTCCTTCCGAGGCCTGCTTCTACCAGCGTGCCTGTGATTATCCTGACCATATTGTAGAGAAAACCGTCTCCGGCAATTTCTATAATTATCTCTTTTTCTTCCTGTTCTTCCTGCGGCTGAGGTGCCATGCGCTCCGAAACCGTGAGGCTGTGCACAGTTCTCACCGTGGTCTCCCGCGGCTGTCCTCCAGAGGCCTGAAAGCATGCGAAATCATGAGTTCCTTCTATATATTGGGCGGCTTCCCTCATGGCTTCCGCCGAGAGAGTATCCGGCACGTAATAACAGTAGTTTCTCCTGAAAAGGTCTGTTTCGCTGCCGTTTTGGATCACATATCTGTATTTCTTGCCTTTGGCGTCAAATCTGGCGTGAAAGTCCAGAGGTTTTTCTTCAAGAGCTTTTATCCTGACGTCGCCTACCTGTGTTCCCAGCCTGCGTCCCCCAAAAAGGTAATTGTTGGCGGCTGTCATTATCCTGTCTGTCGGTATGCCGTATTCTCCCCTGAACGACGCTCTCTGTCCAAGAGCATGGACTCCTGCGTCGGTACGGCTTGTCCCGTTCAGTTTTACTTCACCTCCGCATACCTTTGAAAGTACGCTCTCCAGCTCGCCCTGAACGGTTCGCACTCCGGGCTGTCTCTGCCAGCCGGAGAAATTACTGCCGTCATATTCTATTGTCAGCAAAAAATTTCTTTCCAAAACCTTGTCTTTCCGAGCTTTTTACTTTTCAAGCCCTTGTTTTCCAAAACTTCGCCTTTGTCGAGCTGCGCAATTATTCCGCCTCACATTTCTGCTTCATGATTTCTGCTCCATGATTTTCGCTCAATAATCTCTGCTCTATGGCCTGTCCGCCTGACCTGCTGCACCTGGCTGTCACCCGGCTATCTGGGAAGTATTATCTTCTTGTCTTTCTTCGATTCCCTGTAAAGCGTAAACTTGCGTCCTATGGCCTGAACGAACTCTGCCTTGAGAGGACCGGTCAGACTGTTGGCTGTCTCTTTAGGGTCAAGCTCACAGCCCTCCTGAATCTTCACTTTTACCAGTTCTCTGGCTTCAAGACACATATCTATTTCTTTTATAACGTTTTCCGTCAAGCCCGCTTTTCCGATGTACACGGCTGCGTCTTCGCCGTGGGCTAGGGCCTTGAGGAAGCTTCTCTGTTTGCTTGTTATCATCTGTTTTCCTTTTCTTTTAAAGTCATATATTTTAGCCGCGCCGCCATGTCGGCTCGTCCTGCGAAGTTTTTGACCGTGGCGCAGAAAAATAAGGCCGCGGTGCGGAAAGCTGCACTGAAATTATAAGCTTACCATAATATTATAACTCATTTCATGTAGAATGACCAGGTAAATTGCTGAAGATACTGTGATATATGGTACCATCGGCTTCCTCTCGCTGACTTTTATTCTCTTTTTCATCAGCAGAATGCAGAAATGAGCTGCGCTCAGAAGAGTGGTGAGAATGAAGACTATTACCGCTCCGTCCGCGCCGAAGCACAGTCCTATGGCGGCAAAAAGTTTGATGTCGCCGCCTCCCAGCGTTTCTTTTCTGTATATTATCTTTCCTAAAATTCCCATCAGCAGCATGACGCCGAAGCCTATGGCGGCGCCCCAAAGTCCGTCCAAAGGTCCTCTGTTATGGTAAGGTATGTACCCTATGGCGTTGAGCACTAGGAGCATTATCAGCTGATCGGGAACTATGCGGTATTTTATGTCCGCTATGCTCATTTCAAGCAGAAGCCAGCACGATGCCAGCGCGGCTACCGCGTAAAGAGGTTCTTTCAGCCCAAGATATATCCCTATCACTATGAATACGCCGGTAAAAAGATATTTCCACGGCGTGCTTCTTATTCTCTGTCTAGTGGGATGGAGCAGCTCCTCATCAGGCTCCTGCCCGTAATCGCACAGCCATTTGCCCGGTATCCTGTTGAAAAACCAGACTGCACCGCTGCCTAAAATTACGCCTGCGCCTATCGCCGCAAAGCATATTGCAAGTATCCTCACATAATCCATAAATCTCCCCTTTTCTGCAACTTCCCCTCCGAGAGTCGCTAAAACCTGCGCCCCATCGTCTGCCGCAGGCTGCGCTTCGCAAAATGGCTGACGGGATATTGCCTGCCGCAGGCTGCGCTTCGCAAAATGGCTGACGGAACATTGCCTGCCGCAGGCCTGCCTGCTAAAAGAGCACTCCGCCAAATATATCCGCGGAATGCTCTTGCGTAAAATTCACATGGTTTGTCTGATCCGACTAACGGTTTTGAGGAATAAATGGAATTATCGCTCCCGCAACGCTGTTTATAGGCATTGTCTGAAGAACTATCTTTCCCGGGCCTGTAACCACTGTGTTGAAAAGTCCCTCTCCGCCGAAAATCATATTTTTAGCGCCCTTGACGGAAGCAACGTCCATAGTGCAAGTATCATCCATCATGGCCAGATATCCCGTATCAACGACCATCTGCTGACCGGCCTCAAGATCGTACTCCATAACGCTTCCGTCTATTTCTAAAAATACGAGTCCGCTGCCTGATATCTTCTGCATTATAAAGCCTTCCCCGCCGAAGAATCCTGAACCCATCTTTTTCTCAAAGAATATGGACAGATCCACGCCCTCGGTTCCTGCCAGGAAAGAACTCTTCTGAGCTATTATCGACTTGCCTGGCGTTATTTCTATGGGCAGAATTGTTCCCGGGAAGCTTGACGCGAAAGCTATTATTCCTTCGCCCCTTTCTGCAGTGTACCTGTTCTGAAATGCCGATTCACCGGCAAACATGCGGCCAAGAGCTTTTCCTATACCGCCGTTGCTGGTGGTCTCCATCTTCATATTAGGAGTCATCCAGCTCATGCTGCCTTTTTCCGTTATCATGCTTTCGCCTGCATCAAGCTGGCATATTGCCACAGGCATAGGCGTTCCTTCGATTTTGTACCTCATATTTTTCTCTTTTTATAATTTTGAACATTTCACTTTATCTCAGTTTAGTTCCGGCTGTCCTCTATTTCCACGAGCTCTTCAATCCAACTATCTCGTTGAATACAGGAGCGTCTTTCTCATGGAGCTTGGCGTCAGCCACGAAATATCCGTGTCTGAAGAACTGGAATCTCTCGCCCTTTTCGGCCTCTGCTGCCTTTGCTTCTGCATAGGCTGTCGAAATTTTTACTGTTTCCGGATTGGAGGCCATTTCTCCCGCTTCGTTTTCTTTATACAGATAATCATACTGGCGGATGGTCACCGGCACGGCGTTTTTCGCGTCCACGAAGTGAATGGTGCCTTTTACCTTTCTTCCTTCGAAGCCGCTGCCGCTCCTGGTCTCAGGGTCGTAAGTGCAGTGTATCTCCTTGATGCTGCCGTCATCGTTTTTCACGAAATCCGTGCAAGTGATAAAATACGCGCCTTTCAGACGGACTTCATTTCCCGGGAAAAGTCTGAAATACTTCTTCGGCGGTTCCTCCATAAAGTCAGCTCCGTCAATCCAAAGCTCCCTGGAAAAAGACACTTGTCTCGTGCCCATTTCAGGCACCTGGACGTTGTTTTCAATTTCGCAGAGTTCCGTCTTATCCTCAGGATAGTTGGTTATTATCACTTTGACAGGGTCAAAGACCACATTTCTGCTTTCGACCTTTTCCTTGAGATCTTCTCTGACGCAGTGTTCAAGCAGTGATATGTCGACGGTGCTGTTGGCTTTAGCAACTCCTATGGCTTCGCAGAAATTTCTGACCGCTTCCGGAGTATATCCTCTTCTTCTTATTCCTGCTATCGTCGGCATGCGCGGATCGTCCCAGCCTTCGACGACGCCCTCTTCGACCATGGCTTTGAGATACCTCTTGGACATCACGGTATTGGTCAAATTCAGTCTGGCGAACTCTATCTGCTGCGGCGGAGCCGACCACCAACCCACTTCCTTTAAAACCCAGTCGTATAAAGGTCTGTGGTCTTCAAACTCCAGCGTGCAGATGGAATGTGTGATTCCTTCTATGGCGTCTTCTATCGGGTGGGCAAAATCGTACATCGGATATATGCACCATTTATCTTTGGTGTTATGGTGCGAAACATGGGCTATCCTGTATATTATAGGGTCTCTCATGTTGATGTTGGGCGAGGCCATGTCTATCTTGGCTCTCAGCACTTTCTCGCCGTCTTTATATTTGCCCTCTTTCATTTCCTCAAACAGCCTGAGGTTTTCTTCCACACTCCTGTTTCTGTAAGGGCTTTCCTTTCCCGGCTCCTTGAGAGTTCCTCTGTATTCCTTGATTTCGTCTCCGTTCAGATCGCAGACGAAAGCTTTTCCTTTTTTGATGAGCTCGACTGCAGCCTCATACATCGTATCAAAATAGTCTGAGGCCCACAGTCTTTTGTCCCACTGGAATCCCAGCCATCTTACGTCTTCTTCTATGGAGTCGACGTATTCCACATCTTCTTTCACCGGATTGGTGTCGTCATATCTCAAGTTGCACTTGCCGCCGTATTTGGCTGCCGTGGAAAAGTTCAGGCATATGGATTTGGCATGCCCTATATGCAGATAGCCGTTGGGTTCCGGCGGAAAACGGGTGCACACCTTGTCTCCGTATTTTTTTGTTTCTAAGTCTTTCTCAATGATGTCATGAATGAAATTGTCAGCCATTACATTCCTCCAGATATATTTATATTTTTTATATGATTATCAATCGACATCGCACGCTATCGCGTACTATTGTGCGCGGGTGCACGGCGATGTTATATTCCTTTTCGATGCGTTTTATATACCATTTTATATGCCTCTCCGCGTGGGGCTTTTCTGCGCCACCGTCTTCTATGCGACTCTCTTGCGGTTTCTATACGGCTTTTTCTGCGCGTGGGAACTTCTTTGCCTGCGCGCCGGAAAAACTGATCCGAAAACTGTTTCGGGCGCGGCTTCGCTGCGATTTCCATATGACTTCTTCGATGCGACTTCGCAGAGGTTTTTCCATGTCCTTTATGTCTCTCATCTGTGTCTTCGAGGAAAGTTCTTCTGGGCATTCTCTTCTATCGTTTTTGGCACATTTCCGCGGACGGCTTCTACGCGTGCCTTCTGTCATTTTCGACGCATTTCCGCGGACAGCTTCTACACATCTTACGGCGGGCACTTTATGTGCGATGGCACACTCCTCACGGCGAACACCTTATGTGCGGCGGCACACTCCTCACGGCGAACACCTTATGTGCGGCGGTGAGCATCTTACGGAAAATAGCTTGTGGCATGCATCTTGCGGCGAACACCGCAGTCTGTAAACTATTTAAAATATGTAATGTTGTAGAATTCTATATTTTTATCGTATTTTACAACATTCCTTATATTAAAACGCCTCTTACCTATATGAAATCGAAACAATGTTGTAAAAATTTCTGAATTTCTCAAATTATACAACATAAATCCGAATTGATGTTGTATTTTTCTTAAATATTTCTAAATTTTACAACATTGCAATATTTTTATGCTGATTTTATATGGGAACCCGAATAAAATGTTGTAAAATTTCTCAATTTTCCAAAATTATGCAACATTTCTCCTTGGTCGGCTTTGGTCGGCCGATTTCCCCGCGATAAATGCGTTACAATATAAAGCGGGGTTTGTAATATTATGGAAAATGTTGTACATTTTTTTGTTTAGGTTGATTTTTGGCAACATTTTTGGTGTTTGCACAAGTCGAAATTTGTCGAACCAGCTATTAAATTGAGCGGATGTTGGCAAATTTTATAAAATCTGAAAATTTGCCAACATTTTTTTGAAAATATGTTGGCAAAATCGCCGCGAATCTTAAAAATGTACAACATCGACATGCTTCGACATCATAAAAATCTTAAATTCGCCAAGTCTTTTCTGAAAAGGTTGTCATTTCGGCGGTTTATTTAATTTTTGCCAACATCAAGCCGACCTAATCATTTTATCTTTATGCCTTTCAGTTCAACCTGTCCAAATCATGCAACATTCTACTTTCGATGACCCCTACCTTTCGGCAACGCCGAACAATATGATTATTGGGTTCATTATAACGCCCCGCAGTCAGTCAAACGGCGTTTCAATGTCCGCTTCTTCTCGGCGCAGCCGATATAATCCCTTGCGGACATTATACCACAATGCAAGTCTGACAAAGTGATTCAATAAACGCTTCCTTGCAGCGAAGCTGAACATCCTAATCATTGCGTTTATTATACCATCTCCTACCGGAATTATCCAGTGCTGGCTTAGTTTTTGCCAAACTATTATTTTTAACCGAAGTAACCTCTTCACTCCGGCACCGTCATTTTTAAACTTTCTCGCAGAGCTTTTCCGCAAAGCACCAACAAAACACCTGCAGAGCTTTTCCGCAAATCACCCGCAAAACACCAACAAGGCTTCCTCTCAAATTTCCTACAAGGCTTTCTCGCAAAGCACCAGTAAAATAACGTCATTTCCCAAATACATTCCCCTTGACAGCTATCCGCTAAATAAAATATACTATAATCGATTCCTTTAATTTTCGCCTGCAAATACAAGTTCTATACATTTTTAAGAAAACATCATCTTTCGGCTGCCAATTTTTTCGGATTGCTGACGTTCGAGCGATCGGAACGATAAATTCAGTTTTCTTGATAGACAGTAAATAATATTAAAAACCCGTATTTGCGAGAATTCATATATTAGCATAAGTTGCACTTTTCAGGAGGCTCGTAATGAAAAAGCCTGCAAAACCAATGAAAAAACCTGCAAAATTTTATATATGCACACTGCTGACTGCGGCCTTGCTCATATTGTGCGCGTGCAGCGGAAACAGTGCAAAGGGCGAAGCAAATTCAGACAGCCAAGCAGACGCGGGCGGAGACAATTCAGTTACAGCTTCAGGCGAAGTGACTAATCCCGATAACACTGATGAAAAGAAAGAGCGGGAAAGCGAAGCCGAACCAGTCGAAAGGCCTGATGTTACAGGTCTGCCCGATGTCATTGATACTCTGGAAAGCGACGATGGCAGCAAGCTTGTCCTAGTCAATAAGCTGCACGCTGTTTCCGAAAGTTCCGAGCCTATAGACATGGTTCCTGTGGACGGCTCTCTTTCCACCAATCAGGGCCTCTATTTCAAAAGAGAAGCTTACGAAGCATATCTCAAGATGCTGGAAGCCGCAAAAAATGACGGTATAGAATTCGTGATATGCTCTGCCTACCGTTCATATTCCACGCAGAAATCAATATATAACGGCTATGTTTCGAGAAACGGCGCCGACTATGCCAATACGATTTCCGCATATCCCGGCAGAAGCGAACACCATACCGGCTGGGCCGTAGACGTCACCTCGGCTTCAATGGGCTACGATCTAAAGCAAAATTTCATCGAATACCCAGAGGGAATATGGATAAACAATCACTGCAGCGAATATGGTTTCATCATACGGTATCCCAAGGGAAAAACCGGGATAACAGGATATTCTTACGAGCCTTGGCATCTTCGCTATGTCGGAGTGGACGTCGCCAAGGAAATCACCGAAAAAGGCCTGACGCTGGAAGAATATTTAGGTGAATAACGCCGCTGATAACGATCCGCCGGACAGCGTGAACAGGCCAGCATTATGAACAAGCCGGCAGTGCGAATAGACCGGCAGTGCGAATAGACCGGCAGTGCGAATAGACCGGCAGTGCGAATAGACCGG